>SXGQ01107694.1_pt1 | contig 24156 bp, 10 predicted proteins | sample 3178371 | NCBI WGS metagenome assembly SXGQ01 (sample SAMN11356859, study PRJNA531348) | freshwater metagenome | isolation source: freshwater sample F1-20 | place: China: Fuxian Lake, Yuxi | collected 2017-12-25 | reverse complement strand
TGAAGACTTAGAATTGAAAAAAGCAAAAATATATTCACGGTTGTGACCCCTGTGGTTTCATCATTTCATTTTAGTGCCGGCTTTAAAACCAGAACCAAATCTATTTCCTTGCTGTTCACCCTGGCTGCAGGGACTTTAGCGTCCGGAACACCGGATGCCCCGAGTTTTATGCCCTTGTATTCATTGGGCATCAATGCCGCGGGAAAGGTAATTTTTCCATCAAAGTCATTTTTATCAGCCTTCACAATTGCTGGTTCAAACTTTGCCCCCGCAGGTAAACCCGTTGCCGCAAGGGTTATGTCACCCATTAAACCATCCCTTCGCTCGACTTTTCCCTTTATGGAAAATTCCGCCCCTTTCTTGGGATCATAGGTGGCTTCAAATTGTCCTGGTTTATCCAATGAGACAACCAGGGGAATCCTGATGGGTAGTCGAAGCACAGGCGCAAATGAGGTGGCAAGAACCGCCTGCTTGTTGGCACTTAGTAATTCTGCTTGAATGGAAATGTCATAAATGGATGCGGGGAACGGACCCACGGGAGCAACCACGGTGATTGATGCATCCGTTGATTTTGAAGCGACTTCAACGGCTTTCTCTGCTTTAAGCGCCACCTTGGGATCAGGTTGATTGTTCACCTTGGGTGCATTTTGGCTGGTTATTAAACTCAGCCTTACAGCATTGTTGATATCGGTGCGATTGACTTTCACGGGCAGTTCGAGTTTCATCCCGGGCACAATGGCGATGTTCTTGGGTAAATCACGCCAATTTATAGAGATATCGGGTGTTTTTTCTGAAACTGGGGCGAAAGCTATTTCGCTTGAAAGCCACGGTTGTAACCTTTGTAACGGGTGATTCAAAACCCGAACCTCGGTGACAACGCCTTTATCATTTTTTCCGAGGAGGCCAGTAACCATGGGTTCGACATTTTCAGAATTTTTGATGACGGTGATGAGAGATCCCTCTGCTTCGGGAGGAATGATGTCCCCCTCGATTTTCAAACCCTTGGGGGTTTTGGAAAATTGAAGATCAATTTTTCCTGTATAGCCATTCCGCGTCACATAAACCGGAAACACCATGTTCCTGTTGTTTTCAAGTGAAAGTCTTTGGATGGTCGTGGTAAGGCTGATGATGGCGGAGGAATCCGCTGCCGAGATATCCTCGATCCCGAGCCTGTAGTTCGATTTGGGACCTCCCCTTCCCTGAGTGTCGATGACGCATACCTGGATGGATTTGGTGTTATCCGGCACGGTGAATTCAAGAAGTGGATCCGATGAACCGGGCCTGTCTTCCGCACGGGCGATTTCCGCCCCCTTTTCATTTCTAATCACCAGTCCCGCATCAACCGGGGAACCAATACGCTCCGCGAAGACATCAAATCTCAATTTCATTTTTGGGGAGCAGGCAAGCAGGTAAAGGTCTTCCTCGTTTGGGGCGGAAAGCCTGCCATGCACCATCACGGGTAATCCCTTGATTTCCTGAATTGGCATGGAGGGAGTTTCAACAACATCATTGAAAGTTCCCGACTGGAAGAAAGGCCGCATTCCTGACCATTTTCCCTGGGTTGGCCACGGAAGCACAACTTCACCCGGGCCCCTGGTGGTTGGCATGTTGAGCTTGGCGACAGGCATATTTCCCATTAATTCGACAGCTTTGACCTTTCCCTCGGATATGACCGTGGGGACGACCTGGTCAAAAAACTCCCACTTCCCGATTTTCATACGAAACACGCCCGGGGCGCCAGCCGCGTATTCAAGGTCATGCAGTGCGATGGTGTAGGTTCCATCCTCGGGAATGGTTGCCTCAAGCCTGGTATCACCAAACAAATGTGGCACGGGCCATGACCAGGCTATTTGAAGTTTTTTTGAATTGTACAGGTGCAGCACCGGCTGTAGTTTCGAGCCAAATTTTTGTGCCTCCACTTCAATCATTATCTGCTGGCCTTTCACACCCTGGAACTTTGTCTCGAGAATCTGGCTTCCTGAGATTGTCCCGTGAAGGGCCACGGGTAATTGCTGTTCGATGTTGGCACTGAATGGTTTCTGTGGAAGATGATCTATTCCGATCAATACAGGGAGACTGACTCCGCCTTCAGATAGTAAGCTGCATTGGTAAAAACCCGGCGCGATATCGTTGGGCAAAGCGACATCAAATATGGCCTTCTTTTCATTGGAGCCCATTTTAAGGGTGGCAGTCGCATTAAACGGGAGGAGAAGCCTGGGAGTTTTTCCGAATCCCTCCCCATCAAACATGAGAGTTGTCACAGCACCAACCTGCAGTCCCCTGACATCCAGATTGCGTACTAATGGTTCAGATGCATTTGCAATGAATGCCATGAACGCCAGGCTGAATGTCAATTGCAGGAATCTTTTCATCTGCTGTTAATTCCCGGTTAGATCGTTGGCATGAACCTTGTCAATTCGCCCTGGCGTGGATTAGGAGAACAACTGGCGAATGGGTTCGGCTTCCACCAGCCTGACCGGCCTGTCGCCGGGGCCTGGCATCATTGTGGAATCCAGATTGATACCCATGGCGTGATAAATGGAAGCGAGGATTTGCGGGGGCTCGATTGGGAAATCGTTGGGTCTGGAACCGATCTTGTCGGTTGAACCTATGACTTGTCCACCTCGGATGTTTCCACCCGCCAGGAAATTAGTCCAAGCGTTGGGGTAATGATCCCTGCCACCCTTTGGGTTGATCCTTGGTGTTCGCCCGAATTCACTCAAAACCGCCACCACGGTTTCCTCAAGCATGCCTCTTTGTTGAAGATCCTCGATGAGTGCGGTAAACGCGATGTCAAACTGAGGGCAGAGAAGCCTTTCGTAATCGAGGTAGGTGTTGTTAAGCCCGCCACCATCGGCGTGCATGTCCCAGCAGGAAAGATTGAACACAGTGTCGAAATGATTGACCGTGACGAATCGAACACCATTTTCGACCATTCTACGGGCCATGAGGCAGCTTTGGCCAAAGGTGTTGCGGCCATAGCGATCGCGTAATTTCTCGTTTTCCTGGTTCAGGTCAAAAGCCTGCTTTGCCTTGGGCGAGGTAAGAAGCCGGAATGCGCGGTCGTAAGCGCTATCGTGCATCTGGGTGCTGCGTGATTCCGTCCTGCGTTGAATTTCATCAAGCTGGGTAAGTAGCTGTTTTCGGGCATCGAGCCTGTTATTACCCTGGCCTTGAGCCACTTCGAGGTCACCCACCTTGAAATCCTTGTTGGCAGGGTCGGAGTTGAGAAAGAAAGGTTCATGCGCACTACCCAGATGGCCTGAAGTCTGGCCATGAAGTGGGCCCGCACCGGTATTACCAATTGGTCCTGGGAGAATCACATTGGAGGGAAGCTCGCTTTTTTGGCCAAATACCCTGGAGATCACACTACCCAAATGAGGTTTGACGCTATCAGCGTTGAAATCATGCCCGGTCATCATCCAGCGTTGCCCGTTTTCATGGGTTGCACCCGTGCGGTGATGAAGGCTTCTAATCAATGCAACCTTATCCATCATGCGTGACATCAGGGGAAAATGTTCGCAAATCTGGATGCCATTGACATTGGTTTGAACAGGCTTGAATTTGCCCCTGATTTCAGCGGGAGCATCGGGCTTCATGTCCCAGGTGTCAAGCTGGCCGGGGGAACCCACCAGAAAAATGGTGATACAGTTGCGGATTTTCGCATCAGAGCTTTTTACAGCGCCTGAAGCCTCAAGTTTGAACAGCGTGGGTAATGAAAATGCCGCCATCCCCGTTGTTCCCAATTGAAGAAAACTGCGCCTTGAAGGGCCCTCACATAACGGCACACGCTCATTTCCAATATTCAACATTTTGGTGGCTCCGTGGTTCTATTGTCATTTATTCTTTAAATGCTGCAGGCGGGTTAGATTGTGAAAGATATTTTGTTGGAAACTTCAACAAATTTGCTGTTGGTGAATTCACCGCTGGCGTTCTTCTTGTAATCAACATACTTCCACATTTGCAGTACCGCCTCATGGTTTCCCTTTGTGGATAGTTTTGGTTCATAATTTAAAAACGGCCTGGCGTTTTGCACATGGACTTCCTTGCCATCTTGGGTGATCACCCAACGCAATAAAGATCCCCAGTCATTGGTGATTTCAGACCGCAAAAGCTTTTTCCCATCCATTCGGATTTCTGACTTTGGAGTTCCCTCAAATTTTTGTTCCACGGTATGAATCTCCTAAACAGGCAGGGCGGGATCAATGTTGATGATGCAGAAAGATTCTCAAGATCAACTATGGATTTTAGCCTTATTTGTTGATTAGATCAATCACTAAATATCGTCAAAAGTCAGCAAAATCTTGATAATGAAGCTTTCTTGAGTACCCAATTATGGGTCTTTTAGCAGTTTTTAACGGTTAAATGGAGTGAACTGTGCTAGTTACAATTGGGAGCCAAGGTTAATTTTTTGAAGTTTTTGCGCAATCAACCCAATTTCATCATGATCAAAATCAAATTGCTGAATGTTTGGATTCAACTTATTTGCAATCCCCTTGTCGTATAGCTTGTCGTAATAGCCCAAAACCAGCCTGGCTATACCTGCAAAGTCTTTGGACTCCAGCGAAAGGATGGATTTGGACCATGATTCATTCCCTAATCTTTTCTTGATGTTGTTGATGGAATTTCGAAGTCCTTCAATGTGATTTTCCCCATAATCAGCAACCAATCTTTGAACACGAACCTCAAAGGGCAGGTTTATGATCACGGACGGTGCCAGGAGAATTTTTCTCCAAAACAATTCAGGGAGTATTATTTTCCCGATGGACCGACTTTCATCCTCCACCCAGACCCTGCGATTAAGATCAAACTTTTTTAGTTGCATTGCCAGGCTGTTTTCAAATTGTTCATTGGAAGGCTGGGGATGCAGCTGGCCAAGCGCGCCAAAGGCGGAACCCTTGTGGTTAGCAATCGCCTCAAGGTCGACCACTTGTTCACCCAGGGTCTTCAGGTGTTGGATGATCGCAGTTTTTCCTGACCCTGTCCTGCCCCCGATCACCAAGTATTGAAAAGGTTTGTCAGTGATTTCATGCACATGATTGCGAAAGGATTTGTAGCCGCCCTTGAGGAGGAAAACCTCGTGTTCAAGTAGATTAAAAAGCCAGGCCATGCTTTCGCTGCGCATTCCCCCGCGCCAGCAATGAAGGAACACTTTATTGTCCCTGGTCCGGGGTTGAACGAACCTCGCAAAGTCGGACATTTTTTTGCCTGCATAATCAAGCCCAAGGAGAATTGCGTCCCTTTTGCTTTTTTGATTGTAGGTTGTGCCAACCATCTGGCGTTCGAGGTTGTTGAACAGGGGAAGGTTTATCGCTCCGGGAATGCGTCCTTGTTCGTATTCTCCCTCGCTTCTCACATCGAGGGTGAGATGCCCCGTTGATAATTCCAGAAAATCTTGTACATCCAATTGGTGAATCATGCAGTTAATATAGTGTTTAATCCGTGGATTACTGTCTTTTTATCGATGATTTGTTTTTGCCTCTGATTGAACGGATTTTATGAGCACTTATTCTTGTGAAACGAGCGAAATCAGATACCATGTATCTATGCTTTTGGGTCCGCGTTTACTCTTGGAGCGACCATGCGAAAATACCTGTTCGTGATGCCTTTTTTTCTTCTGAGTCTTTCGATTTCCCTGGCTCAGCCCCCAAAATCCACGATCATCCAGGATAACTGGGATGCAGCCTACCTTGAGGGCACTCGCTGCGGTAATTTCCATTCCACAGTCAAGGAAATCGTACAGCCTGATGGTTCCAAATTGTTTGAATCAAGGCTCGAGATGCAACTAATGCTAAAACGCTACAAGTCCGTGGTTGCGATGAAGATGGATACGGAAATGGTTGAAGACCAGGAGGGTAAAATAAAATCATTTCGCATGATACAACATCTCGACAAGGGGCAGGCTGTGCAGGAGGGGGAGGTGAAGGATGGAAAATTATGGCTTAAAGTCCCTGGGGTTCAGGAGCCTCGCGCACTTAACTGGAATGAAAAGGCAATCGGGGTCCACAAGCAGGAAAAACTTCCAATGTTGATGAAAGCCCAGCCGGGGACCAAGTTTGACTATCTCAATTTTGAACCCAGCCTGATGCAAACCGTGCGAATGCAGGCGGAGCTTTTCCCAAAGGAGGAGGTTGATTATCTCGAGACGGATAAAAAGAATCCCTCGAAGGCTACACGGGAAAAGACCGGCCTGATGCGCTATGAGGTTACGCCGGACAAAGTCACCATCTTTGGCAGTGCCCTGCAACTTCCGAAAATGGTTTCCTGGGTTGGTGATGACTTCGTGCCCAGGCGTTCAGTCATGGAACTTCCGGGGATAGGCAGCATTTTCCTTTATCGAACCACCAAGGAATTCGCTCAAAAAGATGATGGTGACCTCGCTGTTCTTCCTGATATCGGCCTCAACACGATGATTGTCCTTGATAAAAAGATCCGGGATGTTCATCACCGTGAGGAAGTCACCTATCAGTTTAAACTTGAAAGCATGGAAGGGGCATCCGCATTCACAGTGGATGGAAGACAGAAACTGAAAAAGCTCGAGGATGGCTGGTTTGAACTTAAGGTACTCGGGAATGTTGGCATAGAGGACAAACAACCCGCAAAGGATTTCCTTGATTCGAGTTATTTCCTTGAAAGCGCGGATGCCCGGGTCAGGGAGCTTGCAACCAAGGCGGTTGGCACCGAAACAGATGATTTGAAGAAGGCCCGTAAAATAGAGCGCTTTGTATTCGATAACATGAAGGGTTCAAGCTCCGTGGGTTTTGCCACCGCGGGCCAGATCGCAAAGGATCTTCAGGGAGATTGCAGGCAGCATGCGATGTTGATGGCCGCGATGTGCAGGGCGGCGGGGATTCCATCCCGAACCGCATTGGGCTTGGTTTATGTTGAGGATTCAAAAACCCGCACCCCCCAATTTGGATTTCACATGTGGACCGAGGTTTATGTCCAGAATGCCTGGGTCGGGATGGATGCCACTTTGGGTGAGGGGGTGGTTGGTCCGGGCCACTTGAAAATTGCGGACCATAACTGGCATGACCAGCAAACCCTTGCGCCTTTACTTCCAGTCATCCGTGTGATGGGTAAAGTTAAAATCAAGGTCATCGATGCAAGGTGATTCATTTGGGGGTTTCATTTTATCCCTGGTCCCTTAATCCCTTTTTGATTCCTAATGTGCAGAATCAGTAGGGCCGTAAACCCACTTTGGTTTATTTCAAGTTCTCATGAATGGTGCTTTGGTCACATTTATCTGATGGGCCAACCCCATGGGAAGTCATTTGATTTCCAAGTTGATCTACCTTTAAAACCCGCTTTCTGATTAAGCTCTGTTGATTGAAAAAGTGTATTCAACCACTAGGCGGGAAGCCATGGGCAATAGTCGGATGGAAATAACAGGGTTGTCAAAAAACCATGGTTTGAAATCGTGGTTATTGATCGCGTTGGTGTTGTGTTTTTTCGGGCTGTTATACCTGGTCCAACTTGGTGGCAGGGCTTTGTGGTCGGAGGAATTGCGCTGGGCCCAGATTCCGCGTGAGATGTTGCAGAGGAATGAATATTTTCTGCCCACCATCAATGGCAATACTTATTATGACAAACCCCTTGGCTCTTACTGGCTGGTGGTGCTTTGCTCCTGCTTCACTGGAGCAATGGATGAATTGACCTGCAGGTTGCCCAGTGCGTTTTCTGGCATTGCCGCAGTTATGTTGACAATGCTGATAGCCCTTCGTGTCTATGATGTGAAAACTGCGATCTATTCAGGGATAATTTTGGGAACCAGCTACAGCTTTGTTTTTTTCTCCCGTCATGCATCAACGGATCTTGAAAACATAGCTGGTGTCCTGTTGTGCTTGTACATTTTTCTGGTTAATGAAAAAAAGCCTGTTGGCTGGTGGGTACTGGGATTCTGGGCCTTTATGGCATTAACCTCGTTGACCAAGGGATTACTGGGCTTTGTTCTGCCCCTGCTAGTCGCGGTGATTTACACGACCATCAAAAATGGCAGCTTCATATTATCAGCAACAAAACCATCCCAATTGTTTCTCAATTGTTTGAGGGTAAACGAGTGGTTGATTCAATGGCGTACCTTGGTTGCTTTGCCGTTTGCGGTGCTGGTCTACCTCTCCCCATTTTTAATTTCACTGGCATGGCACGGAAATGGTGAGGGCCTGAGCATGGTTTGGCGTGAAAACATCAGGCGCTTTTACAATCCAGTCAATCATGTCGGGCCCATCTATCTTTATTTTGGAGTGATTTTCGCCTTGCTTGCCCCTTGGTCCCTGCTTCTGCCCGCGGCATTGGTACAGGCAATCTCCAACATTGGGAAAACCACGAGGGAAAAATCCCCCGACCTGTTCGCAATCACTTATTTCGGTTCGATGTTTGTTTTTTTCACCCTCGCAAGTTCCAGGAGAAGTTATTACCTGTTACCAGTGTTGCCGGGTGCAGCATTGTTGATAGCATCCATGCTCGCGACAGGGTTTTCAAAATTAAACAATTGGTCAGTGGTCTTGTTCCGGGTTGGCTCGGGACTTTTATTGGTGATTGTTGCGGGCATGACGGGTTTGCTGTTGCCGGCGGAAACCATGCTTCCCAGTCCTTGGAATACTCTTCCCCCATTGCCTTGCAAACTGTTTTTCGGATTCATGGTTGTTTCAACACTTGGATTGGGATTCTGGGCAGCTCGAAAACAAGAAACGACAGCATGGTTTTTGTGCAATGCCTGGTTCGCGGGGTTTCTTATGGTCTATGTGTTTCATGGATTTTTTCCCGCTGCGGAGACCTATCGCACCCAGAGGGCTTTTTTAAAGAATGTTCACGATTTCACACTTCAGAACCCGGGCAAATTGTGCTTGTATAAAACCCGGGAGGCTGTGTTTTATCTCGGTAACACAACCCCAGTCCCAGAGTATCATACCGAGGAAAAATTAATCGAATCCCACAAGAATGGCGGGGCGCGTTGGGCGTTGATGAAAAAGCGCGATACCCTGAATCCCTTGTTTGATGGTTGTGTGGTTCTCTCGGAACCTGATTTTCCCTGGGAAGGGGCGCAGTCAAAGGTGAAACTTGCGCTTGTTGACCTCGGTGCCCAAAAAAACAGATCCCAGATGGCCTCGACTACGGCTAAAGATTAATCATCCGATGCGATATTGTTTGAAGCCTGGCCGGTGCTTGAAGGCAGGTTGAAGTTTCCCTTTGATCCCCTTGCGAAAAAGTTGTCCCTCAGCATAACCTTCCTGCATTTATCGTCAACATCCACAGAAGTGATGAAATCCATTTGATCTTTTCCCGAGGTGAAGATGCAACCATTCACCTGGACCATGCCGCAATTGTTTAAAAGGATGCCCCTTTTTCGCGCATGGTGAAACTGGCATGATGAGATTTGAACATTGGTTGAGTCTGATATTTCCATGGTTGCCTCGACGGGTATTGCAGCGGGCCTTGAATGTTGGACTATATTTCCTGTGAATTGGATGTTTCTGCAACCCGAGACAGTGATCGCGTCGGTTGAATTTCCCTTGTATTCCGGATTATGGTCAATGCTGTTTGAGCCGATCACGAGGTGTTCCGAATCCTCCAGCATGAGGGAGTGGTTGTACCCGCTGTAGATACTGTTGCCAGTGATCACGACACTTCTTCCGGCGTTGACATGGATGGCAGTTTCCTGGCTACCGATAAGGTTTCCTGAAATCGCCAGCAAGCCAACGGCGTTGGGATTCTCCCTGCCCACGCCCAAGAGCCTGATGTTTGCGCCACCCGGGCTGCTTTTGGCCTGGATTGTGTTGCCCACGATGGTACCCTCGCGAACAGTCCCTTTCCTGCAATCAAAAAGAATGTCGTTCGATTCCTTTTCCTGGGGATCGTAATTGTATTCGATGTCATTGCCAACAATCTGGATGTTTCGGATTTCGCTTTCTTGAACGACAATACCCCCACGCTTGCAATAACTGATGTGGCTTCCCGTGATGTTTATCTGATGGAGATTGATTTTATCCATGAAAATCCCAATACCCGAGTTGTTGAAAATGTGGCAATCTGAAATCAGCACATTTCTATCCCGAACACGAAGATGGATCGCATTCCTGCATTTGTGGATAAGTATTCCCCTGAAGGAAGGCTGCATGGAACCCTCGCAGCTAATGCCATCTGCTTCCGGATGGTCCCCGGTTATTTCAAGGTCCTGGAATAAGGGCATCCGTTCCTTCAGCCAGACATGATCGGAGAAATTATCTGGTTGTGCGGTTTTCTGGTGGGTACCTATCACTTGGAATGCGGGACCTTTTGCTTTCATGATAATTTTGGCGACGCCCCCCTCGGAGCGGAAGCCGTGTGGTCCTGTGTTGCCCAGCATGACCCGGATGGGCTTGGTGATGAGGAAGGTGCCTTTGGGAAAGAGGATGTCACCCCCAAGTTTTTCAACGGCATGCTGGATGGCAATGGTGTCATCGGAAATCCCATCGCCCTTGGCGCCAAAATCAATGACAGATCCCATGATTCTTAAATCTCCATGAAAATTGGTGGATATGATACTAGCATGAATTGCCCGGTCTAATAATCCTTAATGTTGTCATTACCGTTACAATTTGATGAAAAACCGGGTTGGTCTTTGCTGATTGTGAAAATGCAAACAGGAGTGAGGCCCGGCAAGGTGGGGTTATTCCATTTCTTGTCAACACTTTTGGAAAAAATGAGTTAGAATTATTAAAGTATTTCTCCAGTCAAATACGGGGTGTTTTTGATAAGAATCTTTCTAGCCTTGATGGTTTTATTCGCGGTCTCAACCGTGGGCGCGCAAGATCCGTCTCCCATCACGCCTGTGAAAACCAAGGAAAAATCCAAGTCTGTGGAACCTCCATCGCCTGATAAAAAGGGCGTGGGATTTTGGCAGGCTCCCGCTGGGGCCATCATGGTGCTTTGCGAGCAGGCTTCCGACAGCCTAAAGCTTTTGCCCAAGATGGTGGTGCTTCCCCCTGAAAAATACCAGGAGATAATGGATGAGCTTTCAAAACTCAAGGAACAACAGGTTGAGGTTAAATCCCAGGCGCCCAGCCTCGCTCAGATCACTGGAAAAGTCGAGGGGGGCCTCGCCAAATTAAAAATCCGCTTTTCCTTCCAGACAGAAAAGCCAGCTTCCACCGTTTTTCTTGGATGTGCGCAGGGTCAGGCGAGTTCCGCAATGATGGCGGGAAAAATCCCCCTCCTTAAAAAGAACCAGGATGGGTTTGTTGTTATTGTGGAATCACCCGGTGCCCATGACCTTGACCTCGAGCTTCTGGTCGCGGTGAGAAACCTTGGCGAAAACCAATCCTTTGAACTGGATTTACCAGGTGCGGCAATCACCCAGATGGAACTTGACATGCCCGCAGGAACCCTGAACCCAAAAATCACCAGCAAGTCTAACCAGGAGGCGCTTGTCAACTTCAAGGGAAATCGCCTCAGCGCCACACTTGGCCCTTTGACACTTTTCCAAACAACTTGGAAATCTTCCCAGAGGGATTCGCAACCAAAGGCCTTGACTTCGGAAACAAATATTCTGGTTCGATTGGATGACAAGATTTTCAATGCCCGGGCGGAGATAAAAATCGGGGCATTGGGTGGAAGGTTGGATGTTCTTGACCTGGTTGTGCCATTGGGAAGCGAAATGCGGCCATTCAGCCCGGCAGATGAGGCCCGCATTTCTAGTATTGAAAAAATTGACCAGAAGTTCGCCAGCTACCGAAAAATAAAGTTGAAGGATAGCAGCAGTGATCCTTTAAGAGTGGTTGTGGAAAGCCAGGCTAATATCCCCGTGAATGGTGGGCAGCTACCAATCGGCCCATATATGTTATCCGGGGCCATCAGGCAGACCGGAGTAATTCTTATCAGCAACCAGGGGAATGATCTCAAGGTCAGCAACCAACCCAGGGGTGAGATCATAAGCCAGGAAGTTACCGCCCAGGATAAACAAAGGGATCCCAACACCTTCGCTTCATTCCGATATTGGAATCATCCGTTCCAGGAAAAACCCGGGGCTTTGACCGGGCCCAACTCGCTTTCCCTGCTTGACCTTCAACTGGATCTGATCCGGGGAATTTTAGAGGTGAAAACTATAAACACGGTGCGCATGGCAAGGAGGGACAATAATCAATGGTTTTGGAATATCACCACGACTTTTGATTGCACTCCGGTCAGGACGGGAAGTGATAAAATTGAAATCCGTGTTCCCTCAGGAATTACCTACGATGAAAACAAGGGGCCTGTCCCATCAAACATAATAAGGGATGTGGCGTATGATTCAAAAACAGGCAAGTTGCAGGTTCAATTTTCCCAGGAACTACTGAATCATTTTCAATTTTCGCTGGATTTTCAGGAGGCATTCACCCCCGATGAATTGGTTAGGGTTACCCTCCCCCAACCCATGCAGGTAAGGGACCGTGGAGGCGTCATTAATCTGGTGACCCCTGATGATTATCATTTGTTCACAGGTGAAAAACTCAATGCCTCGCTTGACCTCGTGAGTAATGAAACCCACAAGCAAGTTTGGAAATCAGATAAATTCGTTCAGAAATTAGACGCGATCCTGAAGCTTGCGGATGACAAAACCCAGGTCAGGCAGACCGTGGATATACACCTCAATGGCTCAGGCACCATTTGCAGGCAGCAGATGCACCTGCAATTTTTGGGACGGGTTCCGACCATGGTTGCACTTTCCGTTCCTGCGGAAATTTCTGACCGCATGCATTTATTGAAAGGCGGCAGGATCGAGGGACTTGATGCTAAAACTGGCATCTTGTCTGTCGCGCTTTCAGGAAGCAACAAGGAAACAGACCTGGAATTTGAATATGAATATCCGGTTTTACCCGATGCAATGAGTTTACGCTTTTCTCTTCCGGGGTTGCTAAACTCAATTGAGGACACTCAGGTGAGGCTTTGGGCAAGGCCCGGGATGACAATCATTTCCAATAATGACCGGTGGAGGGAACATCCGATCGAGGTTGTTGCAAAAAACCCTCGCCTTCCCAATGCATGTTTCCAGGGTGAAAAAAACGCCAGGATCCTTGAGGTTGAATTATCCGCTGGGTCACCCTTTGGCCCGGCAATGGGTAAAATACTGGCCCGGGCGAAGCTTGACAGAAACCAAGTCATGTATCGGGTCAGTTATCATTATAAAAATTCCATGGAGCAAAACCTTGAATTCATCATGCCGGCTAATTTTCAGGATGCCAGGTTGACTGTTAATGGCTTGGATATGAATTGGCAGTATGTGACCCAGGGTAAGAACCGAACCAAGGTTTCACTGCCCCAGGGTTTGGTTGAAAAACCCTTCGTCCTCGAATGGGAGTATCTTGTGCCCAGGCCGATGGGAATCTTTTCTTCTTTCCAAAACCAGCTTTCAATTCCGGTTTTTGAAAACCAGGCTGTTGGCGTTGATTGGTGGATCAAGCTTCCTTCGGGAAGGGTGGCCCTGTTGCCTGAGCCAACTAATGAAACAGCCAAGCAGTGGCACAGGGATGGCATTTTCCTGGCGCTTGATACCCTGCTTGCCCCCAGGGATTTTGAGGTTGCCCAGCAGGAGGATTTGAATGGGCTTTCCTCTTTTTTGGATTCATCGAATCTGGTTATTTATAATTCACCTCAAACATCCATCACCCTGCTGCATTTTTCGGGGTCGACACTCAAGGCTTTTGTTTCCCTGTTTGTTTTCCTGGTCATTTTGTCTGGAGTCGGTTTGGTCAATCATAATAAATCAATCGCGGCATTGACACCATGGCTCATCTTTTGCTTGTTTGTCTCATCAACGGTATTTCATATCTTATTTCCCCTGCTATCAGCGAAGTTGTTCCTTGGATTGCAACCCGCGCTTTATACCTTGGCCGCCGGGGTGCTGATCATGCAGTTGAAGAAATATTTATCCCTTTACCAATCCGCAAATCTTCCATCATTCAGCAGGACCAAGGCTTCCATTTCGACAATCAAGCCCACATTCAATAAACCCCAGGTTGGTGTGACCCAGCAGGCTGTCGCCCGTGAAAGTAATGAGTCCACGGGTTACTGGGTGCGTCCTGACCCATCGGTGCCGGATAACAGCAATTCTAAAAATTCAGCCAGCAATCCTTCCTTGGTGCATGATGTCCTGCCGGACTAAAGGAGTGAGATCATGCAACCCGGCAGAAAAATTCGCCTTTTGGCCTGGGTGTCATTTGTAATCACTTATCTTGCCCTGGCTCTTCCCGGAAGCAGTCAGGATAACCTTCCCGATCAATCGCGTAACACCCCCAAGTTTCAAATAGTGGTCGTACCTCCGGGTCAAAGTCCGAAATTTCTTGAAAAGAATATCCGTGATGCCTTTGTCCCGATGTCTTTACAGGAATTTGAAAAGCTGAGGAAAACATCGAATTTTAAATCTAATTCATTGAAGCCTCCCGTCCTTGCCCAGGCGAATTACAAGGCCGAGTTCAAGGATAACGCGCTTATTGGCAAGGCGAACTGGGTCTTCAACTCCAGTACCAAAAGCCAGGGATACTTTCCCATTCAGCCTTTTAACCTGGCCATCAAGAAAGCTTCATGGAATTCCAAGGATGCCCTTCTGGGCGAGTTTATACCGGGTTCGGCAGTCCTGATGATTCCGGAAAACAATGATTCATCCTGTGAACTTGATTGGACACATAAAATTGAACAGTATCCTGATGGATATCATGTCTCGTTGCGCATTCCTCCCGCCTCTCTTCAATCCTTTGAACTTTCAATCCCATTCAACTGGAATTTTGTCTTGGATTCAAAGGGTTCCGTGGAGGTCGGGCCTCCAGTTCCAAGCAGCAATAAAAAGATTTTAAAAGTCATAGCGAGTGGCGAAACCAAAATTGACCTTCTGCTCCAGGACCCGGCGCAGCATGGCAGATTGGATGAATTGCGTGTTGAAAAACTCCAGGCAAAACATGATGTCACCCCGGAATCCACTGCTTCAGATTTTATTTTTCATTTTAACGGGCTGACCAATGGTTCCAGGGTCCTTGAGTTTGATCTAGATGATGACTTGAAGATACTTGAGGTGCTGTCAGACCAGATTGAAAGCTGGAGGACTGTGACAAGGGAAAATCTTCCACTTTTGGAAATTACCCTTAAAAATAATTTGTGCAGGCCCGACAAGGTCTTGGTCAGGGCGGTTGCCTCCTCAGTCATCAAAAAGACATTTCTTTGGAAAACTCCCTGGGTGCGCTTTAAATCCCTCACATCCCATCGTGAGGAAATCACCGTTGTCACAGGCCAGGAGATCCGGATCGATGATATTATTCTAGGTGATTTTTTGCTCGCCGATATCGGTAATAATGCATCCAAGGGCACGGTTTTTAGTTTCATAGGCGGTAGCCTGGCTTCACAAAAAGCAAGGGTATATCCCGCAGTCAAGGTTTCGATGGGAAATGCCAGGTTTCGAACCCATCAGGAAATTTTGTTCCAGCCCACACCCATTGGCGCGTCCCTTCAGGCAAATATTTCATATTTCCCGCTAAATGGTTCAACATCTTCCCTTTTTGTGCAATTGCCCACGGGTTGGGAGGTGGAGCAACTCACAATTAGCCCTGATACGCAGGTGAAGGATTGGTCTGTCTTACAAAGCCAGGGCAGGCAATTGTTGAGGGTGGAACTGGAAAACCCTCTTGCTGCGGTCAATTCAAAAAATCCTGATGCAGGCCAGGGGCGCCCATCCATACTTTCACTCAGGCTTTCTCCCGAGGCGAAAATCAAAAAAACTTTGCTTTGGGGATTTCCATCTATATTGCCCCTCAATTCAATTTTGAATGAGGGTTATTTTGGCATTCAATATGACGCGTCTTCCTATCAGGCAAAGGTGAAGTCAGACCTGTTGGAATTGGAAATTCAAAACGAGAGCCAGCAGTTCAAGTGGCCCTGCAATCACTTGTTTAAATTTGTTGAGAACACCCCTGCTGGAAGTATTGAGCTCAATCAAATCCCTGGTGTCTCCAACCTGCGTTTTAATTCGATGGTGACATTCCTTGCGGATAGGATGGAAACCAGGCTGGATGTTTTACTGGGCTCTGAAAATGGCCAGGTTGAAAGCTTTGACTTGATTTGCCCCGCTGGTTCCAACCCATCAACATGGAAATGGACGGTTTCCAACCGCGGTTCAACATTCAAGAAAATTGAAAGGGTGAATTCGCATGAGATTGCCTGGATTATATCAGGTTTAAGCCCAATGCCCGGATTAAAGCTATATGGTCTTTCTGAACTTTTTCCCCATGGTGAGTGCTGGCGTTTTCATTTGTTCCAATCTTTGGGGGCGAAGGAATCAATTAACTTCCAGGCGATTTTCACCCGGCCTTTGCCCGTTGGTTACACTGAGGTCCCACTTGTTGGTTTTCCTTCCGGCCAACAGGTTGAAGCCACTGTTCAAATTGACTCCACTCGCAATAGAAATCTGGAATTTCGCACCAGGGGATTGAAATCAATCGCCTCCACCAAGCCCCGGCTTAAAAACTTTTCCTATGATTTTTCCAATCCATGGATTGACATCAAAAACTTGCATCAATTGGATTTGGTTGATTATGGAACCATTGAAAAGGCTGTCTTGAGGAAATCTCTACTGGCGGATGGAGCGATACTTAATCAGTTGAGCCTTGGCGTGCGGGAATGGAACAATGATTTTCTTGAAATCGGACTGCCAGAAAAATCCCAGGTTTCAGAAATCAGGGTAAATGACATACTTCTCTCGAATTTTATCTTTAATGGCAACAGGGTTCGAATCCCAAGTTCAACAAGCAATGCTTTCAATGATGTTTTAAATCAGTTTGTGATCACATATCTGGAAGATGCGCCTGCTGGATGGCTGTGGAAAAAAATTGACTCCAATTATCCCCAATTGCCATCTGTGCCCTTGGATAAATTTCTTTATTGGACCATTCCATCGGGCGTGGAGCCGATTGCTTCAGCGAAAATAAAACCCATCGGCCGAATTCGACGGGGGAAAGAAACTGAGGGTCACCTCGGTTATATGTTTCCTTTGAATTATTTGCTGGATTCCAAGTTGTTTAAATTTGATAACTCCAGGGATGTGCGCGGCTTGCTGCAGACTATTCTGCAACAAAAACCGATCCCAAATGCGATGGATAATGCGAAGTTCAACGATCTTGTAAAATCATTGCAAATTTACCTTTTGAAAAATGGTTACTCATTGGTTCTGGATGATGGTTGCGGGGAGATAAAAAATATCAACCCCGCAAGTAATTTGCCCAACATCACGAAAACAATATCTGAAAACCTGGATTTGCTAGGTCTAAAGCTGGTCCCGGTTGCAAACTTTGTCCTCCTTACAAACTTAAAAGAGGGTGAATTTATCAGGGAGATGATTTCGCCCAATCTGGTGCAAGCCTTGGGGGAAGCTGTCACCAACGGCAAGGATTTCTCCAACAGATATGTTTCAGCGTGGAGCTGGCTTTTGAATTCCAGAATTGATGGAAGTTTGAATCCCAATAATGCAATGTCGCAAGATGCCAATGATTCCGGAGCCAATCTCTGGCAGGTTTATAACGAGACTGATCCGATTTTCCTGGTTGATCATCACCATGCCCAAGCCCTTGGTTTTGTGCTGGCATTTGTCTTGCTTGTGTTGGTTGCAAACAAGCCTTTCAAATCAATCAGTTATCTGGAGCCTTTGATGGGTATGCTGGCCGGGCTTGCAATTTGCTGGATGCCCCCGCCCCTTGTGCCTCTTGCCTGGTGGTTTTTTCTTTTTTGGGTCATCAAGAAAGTCTTGCAATTCGCGTCTTTCATAGCATGCTCCCTGGGCATTCAATACCCCATGGTGGCATTTTCCCCACCTGTTAAAGCTGCCTCGTTGATCCTGTTAACTGTGTTTTTTTTCAACGATCTATCAGCTCAAAATGCAAACTCCTTTGATGTTTATCTCCTCGCGGAACCGGAATCTTCCCAAAGGGAACCAATCTACCTAGTGCCTCAGGCGCTTATAAAACAATTTCGGGAAAACATGGTTCAAGTCCCTGAGGGAAAAGCTTTCATCACCAAGGCCCAGTATGAGGGTGTTGTCCAGGATAATGGTGTTAATATCAAGGCGACTTGGAATGTTTATTCCACGGGGCAATCAAGCCTTGAGTTGCCAGTTTCCGGTGGTTGGCTAGCGGATAAGATCTATTTGAATGGCATGCAGGCGTTTCCGACAACTAAACCAAATGGTGTATTGTCACTTACCATACCAAAGGGAGGTGAGTATGTTTTGACTGTTGGTTTCAAGGGTGCCATCTCTGAAAAATTTTCGGATAGAACTGTCTCCTTTAGTATTCCATCCTCTCCGATAACTTTTTTCCAGTGTGACCTTCCTTCCAATGCGGAACAGCCGATGCTCACGGGAAATCTTGGTGCAACCATGGTTGTCCGTTCAGGAAATACGACAAGGCTTAGCGCCGACTTGGGAAAAGTCAGTGGTCCGTTGAATCTAAGGTGGAGCAAGGGGCCACTACCCCCCAAAACCAAGCCGATCATCCAGGAGGCATATATCTGGGATATAAGCTTGGACTCATCGAGTTTGCAGGCTTATTGGAATCTCCAGTTCCCCGAGTCGGGTACAGATTTTTTTGAGATTGACCTGCCTGCGGATTTGATTCCCTCCGGAATCAATCCAATCACCCTGCAGGGAGGGGGATTTGTAAATCTTCTGGACTGGAATTTAAAGCCAAATGCCTCAGGACAAAGGATGACACTTTATTTTTCGAGGCGTATTTCTGGCAGCTTGCAGATCCAGGCGGTTTTTATCCCAATGAGGGGTTTTTCGTCTCGATGGCAGGTGCCTGTCCCGACTCCCGTGGGTGTATTTCAGGAGGGCGGCAGTTTTCTCGCTTACAAATCAACAAATTGCAATGTCTCAAGGCAGATTCTCCCCCTAAGATTAACCGGCATCAATGCCAGGAATTTCGCATCCTTCTGGCCCGAATCCGCTAAACCAGATCCTGAATTGCTTTCATTCGCTTATTCGTTTCGAAGGGAACCCAACAATCCACCAGTGCTTACCTTGGATATTTCGCCCGCACATTTCAAATTTGATGCTAACCAAACCATCAAGGGTGTTCTTCAGCCAAAGTCGAGCCAGTTCTCCATCAACGGCTCACTAAAAAGCAACCTTCCTGATATCTCATTTGTTGAATGGTATTTGGAGGGGATAAACAAATATACCGTGACAAAGCTGCAGGGTGAGGGCATTCAATCCTGGTCCCAAAATAACACAAAAGTACTTATCTGGCTTGAAAAGCCGGTGAAAGAATTCGCATTCAACTCTGAAGTTTTTGCAACAACTGCAAACCCCGGTGTTGCAAATTTGATTGAAGTGCCAAAATCAAATTTTCTTTTTGCAACCAAGCTAACCAGCAGGATTCTTCTCTCGCATGATAATGATGCCTTGGTGAAGCCAATAACCTTGAAGGGATTCACCAATTCCCCAGATACTCTGGAATTGATTGCAAATGATAAGAATTATCAGGCTCAATTTGAAGTCAAACCCCCTGTGTTATCTGGAAATGCGAATGTTTTATTTTGGGTCGAGGAGAAGGAATCACAAATCGTCGCCAAGGTTGATGTTGAAATCAACCGTGCAAGGGATGGTGGATCGGTTCACGAATTCTCAATATCGGGCTGGGACAATTCTGAAATAAAACCCGACCTTCCATTGGGGATAAAATTGGAGCCGATTGATGAAAAAGAATACACCAGAAAATGGCGATTAATCATTCCTGAGTCACAGAAAAAGGGTGTCATTAATTTCAGTGTTTCATGTGGCTTGGGCAAATCCATGGCTTCAAGCTCAATGAAGGTTCCAACTTGGAACCTGACAGGAATGGAATCCGTATCTTCCTGGGTTGCCATTCCCAATGAATCAATCAATATTGTCAATATCCAGGGACTGTCAAAAGTTTCCGGAATGATTGCGCTTGGGGATAGCCCTGTATTGAAGAAAAAACTTGCCGGTAGATCCATGGATTTTTTCAGGGTTGAATCCAAATCCTGGAATTCGTCATACCGAATCAGGAAGGTCGGTGGTGCCCTTGCCGATCCTCCCATGGTGATTCACAATATCATCGCCGGTGAACTGAAAAGAAATGGAACAATCGGGGGAACCGCGGTTTTTTGGCTGTATCTTCCGGAATTAACCCCGATCAATGTTCGAATACCAGCAACAGGTTCATTCATTTCCTGCAGCCTGGATGATGTTCGCATTTATCCTGAAAGCATCGGTGAGGACCAGATTCATGTGTTCAAACCGGTCAAGACGGGGTTCCAGAGGATTCAATTATCATTTCAATTACCTGAGACGGTAAATCGCTGGCAAAATTTTCTTGATAACATCCCGGTGTTGTCCTCCCGGACCCGATTCGACAAAACATTGATCATCGGGACGCAACCTTTCGAATCCTGGAGAATGGAAGTTCCCGCCCTGTATGTCCAGAAACTTGGCGCATTGGAGAATCAAGCCCGGTCACTCATGGAAGCTTCAAGGAATATCGCCAAAGAAACGCGTTTGGATTCCCGCGAATCCTCCGCTTTGCAACCAATTCAGGATTTATTCCATCAAATAATTTCCAGGGGCAGAACATTGGAATCATTCACGGTAAGCGATGAGGAATCATTGACTTGGGGCCGGACAATGGTTCAACAAAACATGGAGTACGCGATTGAATTGAATTACGAGGATTCCAGAACAAAGGCGGAATTGAATTCCACAAGATATTCACTCAATGACTTTTTTAATTCCCCGGAAAAGATATTCAACCAGAGGATAATTTCATTATCTGATGGGGCGATCGTGCCTGATTTATCGGTAACTTTGAATAATCCCCCTGGTTTTCAGATGGCACCATTCGTTTCCATCATCTGGATTATCTTTGTCATCGGGGTATTTTACCTAAGTTCCTTCCCTGGATTTTATAAAATAATTTTTGTGTCATGGCCTGAGCAATTATTAATTTTCGGATTATGTTTTTATGGGTTATCTGGTTTTAACCTGTTGGTTCTTCTTTGTTTTATCTCTGGTTTAGCAGGCAGGATTTTTGTGATCCTGTTTTACAGGCGGGAATTTATACAGAATCTACAATTTAAATGATCTTGGTGAAAGAACTTTCATGATTGACCATAATGCATCACAAAACACCGGGCTGGATTTGGGCATATGCGATGGTAATATCGCACTGCTTCAGTGGAATCAGGATGGTTCACCTGAAAATCACTGTACAGTGGCTTTTTTCAACCAACTACTCAAGGAACTTGAATCCCTTAAAAAAAGAGTTGACCTGAAGGGGCTAATTTTTAAAAGCGGCAGGGATGATTGCTTTTTATCTGATTATGATTGGACTGAGCTTCGTACGAAAGGCAATGATCCCGACTACGAAAAAGGCTTGCTTGAAACAGCGATTACATGCTTGAGGATGATTGAGGAAATGCCGTTTCCAACGGTTGCCGCCATCAACGGACCATGCATTGGAAGCGGATTTGAATTCATTCTGGCATTTGATTTCAGGATCGCATGTGATAATCCAACCACGGTTTTTAGTCTTTCTGGAATAAAGTTTGGTCTTCCGCCCGCTTTAGGCACCGCTTCCCGATTGCCGCGGATTTGCGGGATTGATAATGCACTGGAAATGGTCGCAACCGGAGGGAGTTACGCTCCCTCAAAATTAATCCATAAAGGTGTTTTGGATGAATTAACCACCCCTGATTTGCTTATGGTCAATTCAAATAATTTGGTGAGGAGGTTATATGCGAGCAAGGATTGGAAAAATTGCAGGCTTGCGAGGACCTCGCCCGTTCCTTTTTCAGATGATCAGTTAAGTTTGGTCAGAACCAGGTTTTTAACCGGTGCTTTTGCGCGGGATTCCCAGCAGGCAAAAATCATAGATTTTGTGATTGGTAGTTGTAATCAACCTTCAGCCATATCCCAGTCCTCCAGCGTTGAGTTCTTTAAAAATTCCTGGAGTTCAAATTATGTCCGAAATAGTTTCATGCTTGAGGAAACTAAAAAAGAGATAATCAAAACTAGACAGGTCGGAGAATCCCTGGTCCCGGTGAATTACACCGATAGTGTCGGGGTGATCGGTTCAGGAGCCATAGGTCCATCCATCGCCTTGTTGATGGCGAAGCGAGGTGTTCCCTCCCTGCTGGTCGATGTCGCGCCCTTTAACCTTGGTTTGGGCACGACTGCGATCATGAAACAACTTCATTCCAAACTGAAGGCTGCAAGTTTATCAGTGGAGGAAATACTCCAAATCCTGGGTAGATTGAGTACTTCCACGGTATTGGAATCTGTGAAAGACCGCAAAGTAATCCTTGAGGCGATCATAGAAAATGAGGATTCCAAAATAGAATTATTGCATCAGTTGGATTCAATGGTTTCGGAAGGGACGATTATTTGCTCAAATACCGCCAGCATATCGCTTAAAAAACTTGGATCAAACTTGAAGAACCCATCTAATTTTGCCGGTTTGCATTTTTGCCCGCCGTTGATTCATCCAAACCTTGTGGAGGTTATCAGGACCGAGTCAACCAGTGATTCATGTATAGCGACCTTGGTTGGGTTATCAATCAAGTTGCAAAAGGTGCCGATTATTGTCAATGATTCGCCCGGTTTCCTGATGAATCGACTGCTTTTGGTCCTTTTGAGGGAAGCCCAGGAAATAGTTGTTGAGGGGATGAACCCATATCAGATAGAGAATGCGATGGTGCGGTTTGGGTTTCCAAAGGGTATTTTTGAATTATCAGATATCACTGGAATAGATAATTTGGTTTATTTGAACCAAATTATTGACAAAGCGTTGGGTTGCAGGTTTCCAAAGGGGGTCATTAATGACCGGATGCTTGAAAAAGGCCGATTGGGCCAGAAAAACAAGATGGGATATTACAAGTATTCTGATAACGACCAAAAATCTGAGGACCCTGCTTTTTTGGAAATGGTAAAAAGCCTTCAAAATGGTTCCTTGAGTTTGTCTGATGATGAGATAATTGAGAGATTATTTATTGTGTTATTTCTGGAGGCGAATCGAATTCTTGGAGAAAAAGTCGTACCAAGTGCTGGAGTAATTGATCTTGCATTGAATTTCACACTTGGTTTTCCAACTGAATGGGGTGGTATTTTCAAATGGGCCGAGACCCTTGGATGGGAAAAAATTGGTTTAGTTTTGGGGAAATATTCGTATTTGGGCCAGAGGCTTGTTCCTTGTGATTATCTTTCAAAAAAAATCAGTGAAAAATCCCCCTATTATTTTTAAAAATCATCATTTTCTAATGGTTTGATTGGTAATTTCAATTTTAGTTGCAAATGTAATTGGGAATTGATGGATAAAACTCCCTACTTTTCAACGCAGGCCTGGTTTTTCTCCCATACTCCTAGTCAAAGGAACGATCATGAGTTTATTCACAAAAATTCGATGCGGTCTTGCCTTGGCTCTTCCGCTAACTGCTGTCTCTGTTTTTGGTCTGTTGTATGCCCAGGAACCAAAACGCGAGCAAACTAAAAGTGTGCAACCTGCAAGGCCAGGTCAGGAGCGCCCTGGCGTACCGGGTCCCAATAATAATGGCCCCCGTGATTGGGGTAAAGGACCCATGCCCGGAATGGGTGGAAAAGGGTGGACTAATCCCATGACTCCTTCCAAACCTGATAAGGAACTGGAAGCATGGATAAAAATCCTTGGTGAAAAGATGACTGATCGAAATGATAATATCCGCAATAGTGCGAGAAAAGCCTTGGTAGGGATGGGAACCGCCGCAGTTTATTCCCTTAAGGAAATGTCCGAAAGCAAAGATGCCGCAACTGCGGTTGCAGCAAAAAATGTAATGATGGAAATTCATCGTTCCTCAATGCAAAAAAATATGATGATGCCTCGCCCCGGTATGCCAATTCCCGGTTTTAAGGGCATGCCAATGCCAGGTAGATGGGGAAAAATGTCTCCTCAAGGGATGCATGGAAAAATGGGACCAGGCGGCCCAACCCATCGTGGTGAAAAAGATGCGCACTCCCGCCATGGTCGTGGTCCAGAAGGAGATCGCAAAGGTGGATTTGGAGGCTCGCCTCGAGAAAGTGAAAAGGGAGTTCGACCAGAAGGAGATCGCAAAGGTGGATTTGGAGGCTCGCCTCGAGAAAGTGAAAAGGGAGTTCGACCAGAAGGAGATCGT
>SXGQ01525847.1_pt1 | contig 24163 bp, 34 predicted proteins | sample 3178371 | NCBI WGS metagenome assembly SXGQ01 (sample SAMN11356859, study PRJNA531348) | freshwater metagenome | isolation source: freshwater sample F1-20 | place: China: Fuxian Lake, Yuxi | collected 2017-12-25 | reverse complement strand
TGTTGCAGGGGGCTAACAAGATTATTGGAATCGCTCAATACGTAGAGTGCGACAACTGCTACGAGAACATCGAAATGGTAGACAATGGTGACGGGACTATAACTGTTTGCAATGGTGGTTGTGATGATTGATTTGGATAGGCTTGAGCTTGATTGTAGATTGGCAATAGAGAGTGGCCACAAATATCTTCCTGCAACAAAAATTGATACAGCTAGCGACATGATTGAACTAATCACCCGCCTGCGCCAAGCCGAGAAGGACGCTGCGCGGTATCGGTGGTTGCGTGATGTTGCACCTGAAGTTGATTTCGAATCCCCACTAACCATCATGGCTGATGAATGTGGCTGTGTGATAGAAGGTGGTGACTACTGCGGGATTTTGTTTTCAGATGGGCTTGACGCAGCAATAGACGAGGTCATGCAGTGCAAATAAAAATCGAATTCATCACAGAATGCGACGCCCAGCACGGAGCTATGTATCTGGATGACCGTGGATACAAAATCAATCTGATGGGTAAGGCGCTGGTGGTGGATAACCCAGACCAGTCTGACTTGGCGCTAGTGATGACAACTTACCGAGCTTATACGGTTGACCTAAGTGAAGGGGATTTTCAATGAGATTTCATTTTATTTACGCTGGAGCGCTATCTATGGGTATTTCCGCTGCCGTAAATTTCTATCAAGGCAATTCAATTTCTTCTGCAATACAGATTGTTGGAATGTGGGTTGTGCTTGCCATTATTGCAAAGATGGGTGATTGATATTGACCTAGGCGGAGGAGATAAGCTACCATAACCACAGCTTGGTAAAGCTAAACGCCGTTCCAGCCAAGTTGGATATTGACAGTCGGAATAGACGACAAAGACGGGAGGTGATTCCTATCTTGACAGCCGGAACAGACGGCGCAGCGACAAGGAGGCAACATGGTTGTTTTTCTGATTATGTCGCTACTGGTAACGCTTTGCCTTGAGCGGAATCCAGTCAACTTACAAGTGCCCGCCACGGGCCCAGGAGTGGCAACCGGCGAGACTGCCAGCGCAGTCGATAAAGCATACCGTTTTAGGCGGTAGGTTGAGCGATAATAAAAGGCTCCCAGCTGGAGGGGTAGCCCAGCAAGCTCCTAGCACTGTCTAGCGATAGAGCGAAGAGCACACAACCGAAGTTGCATTGAGGCGGACGAAGTCAGGTAACTGAGAAATCGCAACCGATGTGCAACTCCGTTTATGAAGTTTGCAGGATGCTTGCCTAGTCACGGACTGACTTAGAGAGCAAGGCAGAGCAAAGCAGTACTGCCACCGGAGCACACCGAATAAGACAAAGCCAGTTATCCCGAGTGGGTAACTGTGATTGCACTGATAGGGTGCCGATATTGGACTTAAGGCAGCAACAGCGATAGCTGGATTGGTCGAACCGCTCGGACTTATAGCAATAGCGGTGCAATCACAGTTGCTTCACTCACTCCCGCAACAACACGATGCCTTGCCCTCCTTGTGAGGGCTTTTTTGTGGTGTATAATTACCATGCGGCTAGGCTGATCCCCGAACTCACGTCACACCCGAAGCGTGTTGCCGCAATCATTATTCGGGCTCAGAGGGTGGAGATATGAAACTGTCAAAGGCAGACCGCGCCTTAATTCTAGATAAATCAAATGGTCACTGCTGGTACTGCGGTGTTAATCTTGTTGGAACCAAATGGCAGGCAGACCACTTCCACCCAATCATCAGGTATGGTGATGGAAAGTGTGCATACCCGCAACTTGACACAATGGCAAACATGGTTCCAAGTTGTGCACCGTGCAACAACTATAAGTTGAGCGCTTCCATTGATGTTTTCCGACGCAATGTAGCAAAGCAGGAACGATTGACGCTGCAAGCCAGTACCGGTCTCCGGATGTTGAACCGGATGGGTCGTGTAACGTTTTCTCAAGAGCCGGTAGAATTCTGGTTTGAGAAAAACGGGTTTTCAGTTCCAGACATTTATGAAATCCTTGGCGTCAGCGCTGAGTCAGCTCACGTCACGTGGCGAAAAGACCACACTGAACCAAACGTTTCTTACACTACTGATGCTGGGTGCATGTTGACGTTGAGATGGGTTAATAGCGATATTGGATACTTGGCAATAGCCACTGGTGACCATTGGGAGCAGAGGAGATTAGAGTTCCAATGCGGCAGTCTAGACCATGCGAGAAGGATTGCGTTTGATTTTGCAGTGAAACGATAGGGACACCCCGCAATGGCGGGGTTTTTTGTTTCCATCTACTGCGTGTTACAATTGATTTGAATGAATTTGAATGGGTACAGTGCAATGCCAATAACACCTGAAAGCAGGAAGGAGATGACGCCAAGGGGGCCAGGAAAGAAAACTATGATCATCAAGGCTCTCGAGAAGAGAGGGCTAACCCCAGAGGACTTCTGGGATGAGGTGATCGACAAGGCTATGGGTGGCGATGGAAAGGAGGGTAACATCCAGCTAATGCAGCTTGTTGGTCAGCGCCTTGAGGCGCCATTTAAGCCGACAATGCAGCCAGTGGACATCGGTATATCTGCTGGTGATACGCTAGAGCAGATGGCTGACAAGGTGGTGTCATCCAACTTACCTCCAGATATAGCAGAGAAGATGCTACAGAACATCAAGCTGCGCCACGAGATAAGCGAGAAGGGAGAAATCATTAAGCGACTGGAAGCTCTGGAGGGTAAGAGTGTCGGCAGCTCTAAGAAAGAGGCTTGGTGAACTTGAGCGCAAGGCGTCAGCTGTGAACTTCATTGCTGGCAGCGGAACAGTTATTGGGTTGGTGTCGCCAAGCGGCCAACTAACCAAATGCCTGCGATTTGATGGTGAGCTCTACACTGAGATTCACGGCGCAGAGCCACAGGCATTCTTTGCTGAGAAGATGGAGCCAATATTCACTCGGCCAAAGCGGTTCATTGTGGTAATTGGTGGTCGAGGCTCTGGTAAATCAATTGCAGTTGGTGACATTGGCCTGATAGAGATGCACGACCGCGGAGTCAACTTCATGTGCCTTCGTGAGTTCCAGGCATCAATAGCTGACTCTGTTCACTCCCTGATGAAAGAAGAGGCTGAGCGCCTAGAGCTCGATGGGTTGGAGGTTACTGAGCGAGCATTGCGATTCACTCACAATGGCTCATCCGCCAAATTCTCCGGCCTTGCTCGCAACCCTGAATCAGTGAAGTCTGCATACGGCTTCGGTCTGTGGTGGTGTGAGGAGAGTCAATTCCTATCGGACAAGTCCCTTAAGACTCTCACACCAACTGCTCGCAACAAGCCTAAGAAAGGGCTTCCCGGTCAGATGACCGAGATTGGTGATGATGAGGTTGACATGAGCCAGGTTCGCCTGGTGTTCGTTGGCAACCCAGCATCAAGCGAAGACCCGTTCAGCCAGCGATTCATCGTGCCATTCCAGGATGCCCTCAACCGAGATGGTATCTATGAGGATGATATGCACCTCATCATTAAGATGAATTGGAGTGACAATCCATGGTTCGCCGAGTCAGGACTGGAGCAAGAGCGTCAGTTTGACCTAGCCAACCTTCCGCGCTCAACTTACGACTGGATATGGGAGGGTGGGTTCAACGATGAGATAGACAACGCGCTCATCAAGGCAGAGTGGTTCGATGCCTGCGTTGATGCTCACGTTAAGCTGGGCATGAAGCCATTCGGTGTCACAAAGGTTTCTCACGACCCATCCGACCTTGGCGCAGACCCTAAAGCTGTGTGTGTGCGCAAAGGCAACATCATCACGATGATAGAAGACCGCGCCGACATAGATGTTAACGAGGGTAGCGACTGGGCTCTGTCTATTGCGATTGGTGAGAATGCCGACCAGTACATCTGGGACGTTGGCGGGATGGGTGTAACGCTAAAGCGCGACGTTAACGAGGCATTGTCCGGCAAGAAGTGTCAGGTGTACCAGTTCAACGGAGCTCATGCTGTAGAGAGGCCAGATGCCATCTATGAACCATCTGGCGCTAACAACTTCAGAGAGAAGACCAACAAAGAGATAAGCCGCAACCTGCGCGCTCAGTGCTATCTGCGCCTGAGGGATAGGGTTTATCGCACATACAAAGCTGTAGTCCATGGTGAGTTCTGCGACCCCGACAAGCTGATTAGCTTCTCCAGTGAATGCTCAGGCTTGCGCGGCCTGCGATCGGAGTTGTGCCGATTGCCAATTAAGTCAAACCCAAACGGATTCGAGCTATACACCAAGGCGGAAATGCGCTCTAAATTCAAGGTGAGATCGCCCAACTTGGCAGACTGCGTTATGATGACGGAAACAGAGTCTTTCAAGATGAATCGTCAAGAGATGGACTTGTCCGCACTTTACGTACCTACAGTGACAGGGTGGTAACAAATGCTAACGCACGAAAAAATGATGGAGAATTACCGCTCCGCATCGTCAGATACAACAATGCGCGACCAGTGCAGCCTGGATATGCAGCGATTCTTTATAGATGGCGAGTGGTGGTCTGGTTCAAGTCGGTATAGTGAGCCATTCAAGAACCGCCCGCGCCCAGAGTTCAATCGCATCTGGAAGAACATCAATCGCCTGATTGGCGACATCAATGACATGGAGCTTAATGCGATCATCCTGGGAAACTCAGAAGACGCCACCGATGATGACGCCGTGCTGTTACAGAAGCGCTGGCGCCATGATTTTCAATCCTCTGATGGTATCGAGGCCAGCGAGACCGCAACCATGGAGGCAATTGTTGGTGGCTTTGGTGCATTGAAGCTAGTAACCAAGTATGAGGACGAGGAGAATCCGCGGGGTGATGAACAGTATGCTTGCCTTGAGATAATCAACTCTGCCGCAACCTCTGTCTATTTCGATGCTGGCGCAATCCGCAAGGACAAGGGAGATTCTCGCTGGGGTTGGCACATTGTTAGGGTTAATCGCGAGCGCATTGAGGATGAGTTCGATGTCGATAGCGTGTGCAGCTTCAGTAATCCGATATACAACGACACTCGAGACATTGACTCCAATCGCGATGTCTACGTTGCCCACTACTATGAGGTAATCGAGAAGACGGTAACAGAGTATGATTTCTCTGCACTTGTTCCCGGGCTGCAAATCACCAGTGGCGACGGCATCACCGATACAGCAGGGGCTTCGTACACTCGCCAAGAGCTGAGGGATATTAGAGATGAATACGAACAACAGATTGGCGAGGAAGCTCCAGCCACCAGGCGCAAAATCAAATACGTAGAGTACGCACTGGCTGATGGCGAGAAGTTCCTAACCAAACCTCAGCGCATGCCGTTTAAGAGGGTTCCAATAATCCCGCGCTATGGTTACTACGCAGTTATTGACGGCCAGGAATACTACTGCGGAGAGGTGCGCAAGAATACTGATGCCGAGATGTTCCACAACATGTTCGGGTCTATCCTAGCTCAAGTTGCCGCTGCGCCGCAGGTATCAAAACCTGAGTATGCGCCAGAGCAGATTGCCCGCCACGCCAACCAGCGAGCTAGGGCTGATATTGACAATGTGCCTTTCCTGCTTAGTGACCCACTGCGCGGGCCTAATGATGAGATTGCGCACATGGGGCCTGTTGCCATTCACCAGCCGCCGCAGCTAGGCACTGGAGCGGCAGCGTTTGGAGCGTTCCTGCAGGAGACGATAGCAACTAACGGTGGCACTGGTCAGGCAACTCTTCCGGCAAATACCAGTGATGCGGCAATCCAGAGCGTTAACGATAGGCAGGATGATGCATTCCTTCCTATCGTGAAGAACGTCCTGCACTCATGCAAGGCAGCCTGTGAGACATGGATACCTGCAGCACAAAAGCTCTACTTCACCAACCAGCGCTCAATCAGTGTGATAGAGGGCAATGGAGAAGTTACCAGGGTTACAACCTTGGAAATGGCAGAATCGCAGGATGGATCATACGGGCCAAACAAGAACACTGCTCGTGGACGGTACGTGGTTAAGGTTGAGCAGGGTGAGGCATACAAGACCAGCAAGGAGAGCCAGATTGAGACCAACCTGCAGATGATCCAGATGGCTGGTTCAGACACTGAGTATGCCCAGCTACTTGCCTACAACACCATGACACTGACTGATGGCGAGGGTGGAGACCGCATGCGCATGATCGCCCGCTTGCGTGAGATTGATGCAATTCTGTCGATGGGATATCCGGTTGAGATGTTCGACTTCACCGAGGATGAGCTGCAGTTCATCCAGTATCGCCAGCAGCAATTGCAGCAACAGGCGCAGTCGCAGGAAAACCCAGCAATGGCGCTGGCGCAAGCCGAGATGCTTAAGGGTCAAGCTGCCCAGGTTGAGGCGCAAGCCAACATGATGAATCAGCAGGTTAATGTGTATAACGCAGAGACCAAGCGCATGCAGGTTGCTGTGGATGCGGAGAAGGCCGGAGCAGACATCAGCATTAAGCAGGCTGATTTGCAGCTAAAGGCTGCTGGGCAGATGATGCAGAGAATGCAATGAGAAAGGCCCGCACTGTGCGGGCCTTGCTGTATCAGGGGCGGCGAATGAAGCGCCATTCGGATTCATCACGCAATCTATACCACTGAGAGATAGTGTCGGTTGAGGATTTCGCTCGCAAACCATAACCATCAATCATAGTCATGACACACTCTGTGTTGTTATATCGACTATCAGTCGTCAATACGATGACATCTCCCTCGCGCAAATCTCGCCAATTGGTAATCACCAGCTCAGCATCATCTTGTTGCTTTGTTACACAAGGAGAAATCATCAGCCCAAACTCACCAGCGCGATCCTGCACAGCTTGCCACCGCTCGTCACACATCGCTGCAGCTTCGTCCGCTTCGGCCTGCTTGCGCTTTGCGAAGTCGTCCGCATTGCGCCAGTCTTGCAGCAGCCGGTCGATGGTTGGTGCATAGATGCGAGCCAGTTTTGCACATTCCTCAGGTGATTCCGCCGTGTTCATCGCTTCTAGCTCCTCCTTGGCTGCCAGATTGGTCTCGTCGTCACCAACGGCTGTTGACTTGGCAAGCTCAGGCTTGTGAAGTCGGTAGAAAATTATCTGTCTATCTTGAACAGGAGAATCTTCCGTGTGACTCCAATTCCAGTAGTAAGATTCGTCAATTTGAGTTTCACCGTCACGGGTCTTTATTTCAACCATGACATTGTCACCAACCGGGCACTCACCACCATTCCACTTAATCCACCCATCAGCATCAGGCGCGCTCGGGGAAACAGTCTCCGCGACAATCTGGCCGAACTCGTCACGGCTCAGCACTGTCTGGTGCCAGTTTGGGGTGATCGTGGGGAGAGGTACCCCCGACCCGCTAATTACTTTTTTGTGTGAAAAACGGCTCCAATCGACCGGACGATTCGGCTTCAACGAATGCATGTACACGGTCTTGTCATCTCTATCCTGAGCCGCCCAGTTGGCACCCTCAGGGAATTTCGTTACACCCGCCTCAATGAGCAATTGTGCCAGTTGACGTTTGCTTTTGCTTATTTTCATTTCTCACCCCACACCATTCTGTGTAAATCTAAAAGTTTTTTCTCCGAGTATCTGTTCTTTTGCGTGGCATAGCTTATTTCGCAATAGCTAACATATTTCACACTAAGGATGTCCTTAACGAATTTTCGGATCAACAAATACCGCAACTCAAGACTCTTTCCCCTACCAGCAACTTCACTTGCCACCACAGCTCTCCTTGCCGCCTCAATCTGCGCTTTCGCGTCCACTCTCACCCTCCTGCTTGCGCTTTAAATATTGCTTCTGCTTGCACACATTGGAGCAATACTTTGCTCCGCTGCGCATTCGCTGTGTCTTGCCGCACTCCGGGCAGGTTACCTCACTGGCCATTGGTTCGTTCCAGCTCGGCGAGCAGCTTGCCTGCCATTAATACGGCCAGCTCTGGCATTTGCTTTGCATCGGAAGCCTTTAGGTGTCCGCCGGATATCAACCCAGTCATCACATGCATCGCCATAATCTCGCGCTTGGTTAGACCAAAGCACGAATTGTCCCGCCAGCCCGAAATCTCTTGGTGGCTCATCGGTGTTGCGTCGGCATCTACTATCGGCATTGCTGGCATATCTGCATTCTTCATATTAATCTCCTTAGTGTAAAAAAATAGCTACCGCAGTAATGACTGCTGCGCCAGCAAATGAAATGTAAAACCCAGTGCTGGCTACATTTTTTGACACCGCACATGCACACGCAAATGCCCATGATCCAGCAACCGCAATCTCAATAACACCCATATCAATCTCCTCGTTGTTGACGGATAAATACTTACTCATTTACGTAAAATAGTCAATGGCATTTTAAAAATATTTTCGCGCTGCATAGTTGGCGAAATTAGCCAATGTTTGCGCATTCTCGCCACAGTGTTACAATTGCAGTGCCTACCGGAGGTTTTCCGGATTTCGTTTCACCAGGATTTCGAGGATTAAAAATGCTGGATTTGGATGATATGCCTGATACCGAACTTGAAGTGAATCAACCCGCTGGTGGTTTAGCGGCCGCAGCGGAGGCAATCGATGGTGACGCTAACACCATCGACACTGACGAACCCGGGTTTGAGATTGATGGTGAAGGCGACCATGAAACGCCTAATGAGGACGTAGAGCTTCGACGCCGTAAGGCAGCCTTCGCCAAGCAGAAGCAGAAAGCGAAAGAAGCCAAAGAGCGCGAGCAACTGGAGCGCCAGAAGCGTGAGCAACTGGAGCAAGAGCTTGCCGAGCTAAAGCAGCAGGTTGGGCAACTCAAGGTTGGACCAAAGCCAACCTACGTGTCATGTGGTTACGACGATGAAGTGTATGAGCAGAAGCTAGCCGAGTGGATTGCTAGCGGTGGCAACAAGCAAACGCAGCAGCCACCGCAGAAGCAGCCGCAGAAGCAAGAGGCATTCGAACCTGACCTAGATGTCGAGTTCGAGCACGAGGAGTCAGTGAGCACCATCAAAAAGGCTGGCGTATCTGACTACGATGACAAAGCCTCAGTTCTGCACTCCGCCATTGTTGATCGCGGCCTAAACCCCGCTGCTGTATTGGCTGATATTCGCCAGTTGTGCTCAATTGCTGGCATCGACTCCGGCAAGGCTGAGTACATGGTTGGTCGCTCTCCGGCTGTAATCGAAGAGCTGTTCCGCACCACCACAAAGGCGCAAGTTGCTAAAATCCTGCGCCGTGAGGCTGACAAGATTAAGCTGCGACAGGCGAAGAAGTTAGACGTCAAGCCGGAGGTTTCCATCTCCTCCAGCGGGCCAGTTGGCGATATGGATAAGCAAGTGGAGAAAGCCCGCCAAGCATGGCGAGATGCCGAGCCGCATAACCAGATGTCAGCCTGGCAGGAATACCAGCGAATCAAGAAACTCAAATCCAAGTAGAGGTAAAGCGAAATGTCAAACTCATTTGCTCATGACAAGATGTGCACCATCTGGGAAGAGGCCGCCAAAACCACCGGCATGAATATGACGCTCTCCAAAGATCTGGAGACGTACACCATGTCAGACATGGCAAACAAAGATCGCACTGGAAACGCCAATGGCACCAACTTTGGTTCTGGCAACGGTGATCGCGAGTACATCCCGCAAGAGTACCGCTTTGAGGTTAAGAACGGTATCGAGACCACCGATTCTGACTTCCAGGATATCATCGACCGGATGATTCCGGTAAACCGGATCCGCTCATTCAACGTCCCAGCAACCATCAAGGCGAAAGAGCTGCAAGACCCGCAGCGCATCAAGAAGGTTGCCGACGGCTTTGCTCGTGACATCGCGAACAAAATCGATACCGTCTGCTATCAGACCATGATTGAACAGGCGACCATGTTTGTCAGCGTGGCGAACAAGTTCACATTCGAGGCTGGCATCGACGCTGAAACCCTGATGCTTAACCGAGGCTTGTCCAAGTTCAACCGCAAGCTGCTCCTGTCCAACAAGCACTACTCAGCCGTAGCAAAAGACCTTGGCGCAGCAAGCCGTGATGTACTTGTTCAGGATGCATTGTCTCGCGCCAAAATCCCCGACTTGGCAACTTTCGACACTATGCGCTCTGACTACCTGCTGAACCTCGCAGGCAACACCACATCAAATATCACCGTGAACGGCAACCAGTCAGCAACCGTGGCAACCTTTGGTGCGGATGGCTTCTACAAAGACAACCGTTCCATGACATTGGCGCTAACCAACGCCACCACTGCAAACATGCCAGTAGGAACCAAGTTCACCATTGCTGGTGTTAACGCGGTACACCCAGAGACCCGCCAAGACACCGGCAGCCTGATGACATTCACTGTCATCGCTGCAGCAAACGGCGCGCCAGTGGTTCAGCCAGCTATTGTGGTATCTGGCCCGTACCAGAACTGTACCGCTCAGGCCGCAACTGGTAATGCGGTTGTAATTCTGAACAAGAACACCGATGCCCCGTCACTGTTCTACACTCCGGAGTCAACTGTCATTGTCCCTGGCGTTGTACCTGTGATTGGCGATGGCGTTAAGACCATGACCTTGACTACCGAGAACGGAATCCCGATGACCATGGTGTACTGGTACGACGGCCACAAGATGCAGTACAACATGAAGGCCGTGTTCAACTTCGACGTTCAGGTAATTTACCCGAACATGCTCGGCATGATTATGGCTAACCAAGCGTAATCAAGGTGGGGGCTTCGGCCCCCGTTATTGCGCAGGAGGATGGATGATTCACGTATTCAAGAAAGGCGGAGAGCGCGGCACCCCGCCAAACGATTACTCGATTGAGTGCATCAACGAAGATGAGTCAGCAGGTTATCTTGCCGACGGCTGGTTCCTGTCACTGGACGAGGCCCTTTCAGTGCCAGCGGATGAATCTGACTACTACGACAGCGGACATGATTCAGATCATGATGATGGCGATGAATTTTATGGTGTCGAGCAGGTCGAGCAGGTCGAGCAGGTCGAGCAGGTCGAGCAGGTCGAGCAGGTCGAGCAGGTCGAGCAGGTCGAGCAGGTCGAGCAGGTCGAGCAGGAAAATGTCGCCGATACCAACGGCGATGGCAAGCTGTCAATCAAAGAGGCTCGCGCATATCTCGAAAGTGTTGGTGTAACCTACGAAGAAGGCTTGCACTGGAAGAAAGTAGTGGCATTGGCCGAACAACACATGAAGGGTGAGTAATGGAAAATCAGCACAGAAAAATTTCAGGATACCGCGAGCTGAGCCAGGAAGAGATCGACCTGATGAATCGCATCAAGGAGAAGGAGGCCGAGCTGCTGGCGCTGCACGCAGAGTTGGTCGGCATGTTGGATCTGCAGAATTCTGCCGCTGAGCAGGCTGCACAGCAGACTCCTGAGCGTTACCCTGGCGATGAGTACACAGAGCCACACAAAGAACTGCGCCGCCTAGATGCCGCAGAGCCTTACCGCTGGGCTAACATAGGAAAGACAGATATTCAGACTGGCATCATGGCTCTAGTTCGAGCGGTAGCTCAGCCCGCTGGAGTATAGCCATGAGCATCACCAAGGGTGAGCTGGTAACCCGCGCTCTCAAGATGTTGGGGGTGGTTGACTCCATCACGTCACCTGACCCAGAGGAAATTCGAGACGGTATCGACACGCTAGATGCGATGATTGTCGAGTGGGAAAACCACGGAATCCGCCTTGAGTATATCCTGCCGTCAAGCGAGTCACTGTCAATGCCTGATGATGAATCTGGGCTGGCCGATGTGAAGGTGTTTGGCGTTGCTCAGAACCTGGCTGTTAACCTAGCTCCAATGCTCGGGCGTGAGGCTCAGCTAACTGTCCGCTCTCGCGCCAAACTGTTCTATGAGGGGTTGTTCAGCGTAGAGCTAATTCAGCGACAGAGCGATCCAATGATGCCAACTGGCACTGGCAACTGCCACCTTGGCTCATATCAACCACCTGATGATGACATCACAATCGAGAATAATGGAAACCTCGTCCTGTAATTGATTGCCCCTAAGCAGGGGCTTTTTTTATTAATACTAATCACTCACCCATGGATGCAATATGCCTACAATTAAAGATTTGAACGTAATTCAGGATATTGAAGATGGAGACTTATTCCCAATCTATGACGTTAGCAATGGAGTCACAAGGAGCGTCTCATCAAGGGAGTTTAAGGGGTTTTTCTTCGAGTCCTTATATGGTGAATTTGACGGGAAAGTATCAGAGGCTAAATCATGGGCCGAGTCATCAAAGCAAAGCTCAATTGATGCGGAGATTACATCAAATAACGCAGTCGACAAAGTAATAGAACAGTCAAAAGATCTTGTTAATCAAGCTAAAGATCAAGTGACATCTGCATCCTTGCAGGCTGATAGAGCCAAAATCGAGGCGGACCGCGCGACCCAAATTTCCGGCCTTAACACAGTGGCTGACGCCATCGGCTTGGCCGCACTACCGTTCCCAGACGTATGGATCCCGCTAAGCGATAGCCTGCGCATGCTTGCCGGTTATGGTCGCAAGGTGAAGGTGGGTGATGATGTGGTGGTCAACTATGCCACCCTTACCCGCAATAGCGCAGCGACGATGGTGAACAAGTCGCTTTCGCTGGCGCCAGTCGCCATCAACGAGGCGCGGTTTGAGCGGGGTGGGCTGCTGGTTGAACCGCTAAGTACCAACCTAATCACTGACTCGTCAGCTAACACAACCTGGGTTACTTTCGGAGGCGGGCTGTCACAGATGACCAGTATTGAGACACTGGATGGCATTTCTCCTGTGCTGCATAGAGGAAGACGCGGTGGCACGGCGTGCGGCGTAGCTCCATCACCAACCCTTACACTCGAAGCTGGTCAGGTGTATGCAATTTCGTTCTGGGTGTACATCCCAACAGATGGCGCATCTGCAATGATAAGAGTCCTTTCAGGTGGCACCACAATCTCAACCGAAAGTTTCAATGTACCACTTGGACATTGGGTAAGGATTACCCACATTTATACACCAACTGAAACATCTGCAGGCCTTAGGGCGGTCGTGTACCTGGTTGGTGGTACTGGTGATGCGGACATATATATAGCAAACGCCCAAGCAGAGGGGCTGCCATTTCCAACATCATTCATCCCAACATCAGGTTCAGCAGTAACCCGCGCTGCAGACAAACTCACAATACCGCGCCTGAATAACGACTGTGTCGAGTGGTATAGCGGGCCGGACCAGATCAATCCCATTGTCAATGCAGACACCATCGAGCTAGTCCCGCCAGCAGGTAAATCACATCTTCGCAACGTGCGGGGATTCTTCACACCGTTAACTCCTGAGCAAAAGGCAGCACTCAAATGATTTCAGACTTCTACTTTAAATTTGCAGACAAAGAGGCGACTGCTGACCATCTGGGCCTGTTGGGATTTTACCGCAATATGGTTGGTGAACTGGTGCATGATAACCGCCGCATTTCGGTTTCTGAGGTCGGCATTATCTCAGTGCCTAGTGGTGAGGTTGTCATATCTGACGGGGAGGAAATCCCCGTAATGGAGCGGATTGACGGCTGGCATGTTAACATTAGGTCGCTAGATGATGAGCTATCCAAAAATATGGCGTCACTACCGAACCAGGAGTTCCCAGAAACTCCAACCCAGGTCTGGGCGTAGAAATGGTTTATGTCCACTCTTGATTCTGGCGTGGCGATAATAAAACCCCCGCGATTTGCGGGGGGGGGGTGTTCTTATGATTCAATCAGTGCAAGTCTCTGCCTTGCTTCTGATGTTGCCTCCATTGCTTTTTGCAGTGGTAGGAATTGCAGTTGAGCCTTTGCATAGCACATTTTGAACAGCTCTAGCTTTAGAGCATCAACGCCAACAAAAGATAGCGCATGCTCGAATGCCGCTGCATCATTATCAACGATCTCAAGCAGCGCCAGTTTAAGCTGTTGAGCGCTGGTAATTTGAGTAACCTCTGTCATTTTATTCTCCATCCGGCAGCATCCTTGCCTGCTAATTCCTGTGGCAATGGTATCACGTTACTGGCGATACTTGCTCTCGTTGATGTACTTACGCAGTGTCTCGCGATTCATATCCAACTTGATTGCTGCCTGCGTTTAGTTTTCGTGCGTCTTCATCAGAATCTGGCTGACTATCTCATCATTCACCTTGCTGATGATGTCATCATAGTTAGCGCCGATGTCGATTTGCTCTTTAATCCAGTTTTTCATCACTTGCCTCCTTTGCCTCTCTTTTTAATCTGTCGCTAACCGTCTCTATCAGCTTGTAGCATTTAGTGCATGCGTAAACTGGCCCCTCAATACGACTAACGCACCTGATAACATCACCACCGCACCCGCACAGCTCCATCACTCACCCCTAGTTATGCGTCGCTCGTCGATTTCGTCCATGTCGTGGTCATAAATCTTTTCGCGCATTCCAGTTATGTACCAGCAGATGGTTATCTCAGACCAATAAGCAACTTGCTCACAATCATTCCACACCACCCAATAAAACCCCTCTTCACGCATAAGCACCTCCTTTGTTTTGAACGCTATCGCACACAGAACAAAAACCATCCAATAGGTTAAACCTATCGGTTATCGCACAAAGCTATCAAAAGTTTCACCCACTGTTATAATGTCTGTGTTGATGGAATCGACAAGGACACAGAAATGGAATACACCATAGACGCCGTGGATGGCGATGTAGCAGTTCCTTACAGCTCATACGCTATGAATAGGACTGTTTCATTCAGGTATCACACACCAATAACTGGCGGAACAATCGAGCTAAAGGCTAGACCATTCGGAAGAAGTGACTTTCTGCCAATAGAAGACTCTCCAGCATTCTCCGCCGAACAAGAAAAGACTATCACGCTATCATATCCAGTTGCAGAGCTTCAGGTGACACAAGCTGGAATTGTTGGCGGATCTCTCATTTTCATCACTATCGCAGAAGGTGAATAGACATGGGATCTTTAGATCAATACCCATCAAAGGCTGGTATTGCTGGACCTCAAGGGCCTCAGGGGCCTCAAGGTCCAGCTGGGCCGACTATAGACCAATTCCTGCAGGATATATTCAACTGGACTGGTTCTCAGACTATCGCGGCGGGGGCTTACCGGAATTTCTTCACTCTATCAGGAATTGCCAAAGCCGCTGGTGGAACGGCTGGCTTAACCCAGACAGCTAGCGCCATAATGTTTCCAGCTAGATCAAAATGGAGTCAGGTTATTTTCAGCGTTAGAATAACTGGGGCAATCGGAGGGTCAAGTGGTACAGCTCGCGAATGGCTTACCCAGACAAGGCGGGTTAATGGTACTACTGTAGTTGGTTCTGATGGCGATGTTAAGGTAGATGGGACTGACATCAGCAACCGTGACACGTCTTTGATCAGTTGGACTCGTGACGCCCTAGACCCGTTCACTGTTGACGGTGTTCAGGTTGGAGTTCTTAATATCAGCAGCCAGACAATGACGCTTACATCAGTGTCTGTTAGGGTGCAAAGGATTATAAACCCAGAGTCATAATTTTTCTTTTCTAGAAGCGGAGTGAAATATGACCACAATCAACCAGCTAACCCAAGATGGAGAGTTTTCAGGCGCTGACTCGGTGCCAATCTACAGTGCCGCAAACAGCTCAGTGCGCAGGATTACAGCCGACCAAATGGCAATCTACGCGATATCAAAAGGAAACCCGATAGTGTCTATTGCTGTCGATGTTCCTACAAGGGTTATGACGATTACTTTCTTTGATGGGACAACGCAAGGCATCACGCTGCCATAACAAAAAGCCCCTTTCGAGGGGCTGTTTTACTGCTCTATATAGTAACTACCATCAAACTTTAGTTTTGTTGGCTTGAAGTTTGGATTTAATTTCCTGTTTATTCCACACCTGATTACTCCATCAACCCCAGCCCGGTCAGCACAATCATCAGGCTTTGGGATTATCGCTGAATAGTCGTATCTGTTTTTCTCAATTCCATTCCATTGAGACGGAGACCTAAAAATCTTTTTAACGTCAACCTCTATTTCGCGTTCTACTACGCAATATGTATGTTCTGTTATGTAGCGCTTTTCGTTTGTTGGATAACTAACTATCAGTTTCATTTCTCACTATCCTGTTTTTCTTTCTTAATCTTCCTACTCTTCCGCATTCTGCACACACCAGACCCGCAAGTCTCAGCGTCATATCGGACAAGTTTTGTCACGCCGCAGTATGGGCAGGTTATTTCTTTTGGCATTTTCGGATCACCTCTCCGGTTGTTAGTGCGTGACGTAAAATTTGAGCTTGATAGCCCCGAGCGGCGTCCCAAGCGGCGTCCCAAGCGACGTCCCGAGCGACGTCCCGAGCGGCGTCCCGAGCGACGGCCCAAGCGGCGTCCCGAGCGGCGTCCCGAGCGGCGTCCCGAGCGACGACCCAAGCGGCGGCCCAAGCGGCGGCCCAAGCGGCGGCCCAAGCGGCGGCCCGAGCGGCGGCCCAAGCGGCGTCCCGAGCGGCGGCCCAAGCGGCGTCCAATTGTTCATCGGTAGCATCTCCACAGGAGTGATTCCACGCCACATCAAGAGCTGTCGTACTACGATCATCAGTCATCAAGTGAGAAACCTCATCAGCACAAACAACTGCAAATTTACGGTAGATGTGTTGATAATCAGGTTTGCATTGCAGAGCCCACAAGCAGTCATAAAGATCATTGCTGTCGATGATGCTTGCAAGCTCGAATTCGGCATCAAGATCCGCCTTTGCCCCTCCATTGGCAGCAAGAACTTTCTCCCATCCAGACTTACATGGATGTGCAGCGCGGATTTCACGAAGGGTTATCATTACTGGGTATTTCAGTTCCATTTTATTTCTCCTGCGTTTTTGATGCACTGATTATCCGAAACAAGCGCAACAAGCGCAACATGTTTTTTCATCATTCGCTCAATCAAGAATGAGGTGGTAAAATCAACTAACATTTAGGAGATTTCGCCACATGCCAGAAATTCAGATCCCCCTAGTTAAAGGTCAAGGAAAGTCGCCGAAAAATTCCGACTATGTTGACCTGCTGCCAACCAACATCATCCCAATCGCATCAGAGGCGGAGGGCGCATCTGGCTATTTCCGCTTCTGGCCCGGATTGACAAAGATTGCAGATGTTAATGGTGTTAGTCGCGGCAGCCATTGGAATACCGTAAAAAACGCAGTGTATCGAGTCATGGGGGACAGGTTGTATCTTGGCGGTGGTGAGGTCGCTTACGTCCCTGGCCCCGGAAGGGTATCAATGGCGCACGGTCGCACATCACAGGCAGTTGCTGTTAATGGTGAGTTGCGACTATATCGGTATGATGGTGAGGTGAAAACAGTAACCAACTGGCCAGAAAATGAGGTTTTCCCTGGTGAGTCAAAGGAAATCCAAACAACTCAGCACAGTGCCGATGGCGACACACTAAAAATAACCGCCAGCAACGAGACTGGAAATCTTACCCTCACCATTACGCCAGTTAATGGAAGTAATATATCTGGTCCGCCAATCTCAATAGAGGAGAGCCAGTGGTCCACAGGCGTCTCGCAATCAGCTCCGGTGGCGGGAGTTCCGTACATAACAGACCTAAAGGTTAAGGGTGTTAAGTTTCCTGGCGCAACCGTAACCGTTGCTTATACATTTAATGAAAATGGTGGCGACTCAACCGACATCAGCAAGCTGGTTTGGGTTCAGGAAACTCAAACGACAACCGTGCCTAACCCGCAATACGATTTCCTTCCTGTTGGTGATGTGTGCCGGATTCGCGGTCGCTATGTTTTCTCACAGGCTGGCACGGACACATTCTGGCTGACGAGTCTCGATGATGAAAGTAAGCCAGACTTGAAAGCACCTGCATATCGAGCTGAAAACATGCCTGACGGCATCCTGGCTATGCGTGAGTATCGAGATTTCATATTGGCTTTTGGCTCATCAACCATCGAGTTTTTTAGGTTGACAGGAAACTCTGACAACCTGGTTCAGTTCGCAAGCAGCTACATGGTTCCAGTAGGTATTGCTGGCCAGTTCTGCGTAACAGAGTTTGCTGAGTCATTCGCATTTATCACCAGCCCTGCTCGAGGGCAGGTTGTGGTGGCTGTGATGGGGCAGGGCACCTACACCGTAATCTCAGATCGCAACACCAATAAGATACTCTCTGGATACTCAGTGAGTGAGCTTGCTGGAGTGTTCATTGAGTCGCTAAAGACTGAGGATAATCAGTTCCTCATCCTGCACCTCCCGCGCCACACACTCACGTATAACGCAACGAGCGGCCTATGGAGCCTTCTCAATACTGGGTTGGCAGATGGGGTGCATCGCGCCGTGGACTATCGAAACGAGGGCGATACGGTAACGTGTGGAGACAAGGTGGCAGGACTTCTTGCCAAGCAAGACCATGCAACATCTGCCCAGTATGGGGCTGACCAAGAGATCATCTTGTATAGCCCTCTTGTCACCCATGAGCGCGGAGTTATGTACGACATGCAGATAACCGCAAATAGCGGCATAGCTTCGCAAGCTAGGCGCATTCTTGTGTCGTCAACGTCTGACGGCATAAATTACGGGGAAGAGGAGCCTATTGAATTTGACGGGCCATGGGCGTGGCTTAGTCGCGCCATAAAGCGCAGGGTTGGTAGAATCCGCCTTCGCATAGGTTTCAAGCTGAGAATAGTTGGTGCAACACCATGCACATTATCAAATTTCAGAGCGAGGATTGAGTAATGGCAGAAAAGCCTAACCCAGTATCAGTGGAGGCTCGCAGGCTGGATATATCAATCCTCCCTCCAAATTTCAGCCTTCCACTTACCGACTTTTTGGTTAGTCAATCTGATGACCTGTCCAGTGTTGCTGGTCAGGCAAATAGTGCAGCTGACAGCGCATACAAAGCAAACCTTAGCAATGAAGAGCAGGACTTAATTATTGCTGAGCACACGGAGCAGATATCTACCATTGATAATCGCCTGTCATTAGCTGAGGTTAAGATTGAAGATCATGAGGCGAGAATAACCGATAACACCAACAGGATATCAGTTACTGAGTCAGACATATCAACCATACAAAGCGACGTGTCAGGGGTAAACTCCAGGCTAACTGGCGTTGAGGGTGACTATATAAGCAAATCCAAAATAGCACCTCAATCGCTTGCTAGCCCGCTAGATGTAACAACAAGCTATAGCATTGGTGGGGTAAAGGTTGTTGGCTCCAGAGATACTGGATGGATGCCATCAACAGGCGCTGGACAGAAAGGGAATATGTACGTTGATTACACCTACACGGCTGGCGCAACATACAATCAGAGCGAGATGCAGGCTATTGGGAATGGGCTAAAAGAGGTTCGCCAAGTGGTTAAGGAGATACAGAGCGCGTTGTCATATCACGGGTTGATTGACTGATGGAAAGAATATGCAGAAGTGATGGCGTTCGCCTTATGAGGATGTGGGGTATTCCAAACTGGCCTGATGTTGAAGCTGATTACCGGCTATGGGGTGGGTGCTGCGTATTTGCTATAATGCCGCTTGATGATGGTAATCAGTTTCACATGGCAATGATGCCCAAAAAGAGATGCATGTGCAGGCATGCTGCAGCTGAAATTGTTAAGTTGATTGGCGACAAGAAAATGATAGCGCCGATTCTAAGCGGCAGGAAAACGGTGGAAAATCTTGCAAAAAAATTCGGTTTCGTTATGACATCCAAAGCAATGACTGAGCAGGGTGAGGTGTCTTGCTATGTAAGGAGTCCTAAATGGGCGGAGTAATAAAGGCCACTGGAAATGCAGTTGGAAATATCTTTGGTGGAATTGGTGCATACCAAGGAGCCAAGGAGGAGATGAAGTACGCAGACAATGCGATGGGTATGCAGTGGGATATGTATAACCAACAGGTTGAACGCGGAAAGCCATTTTATGACGCTGGAGTGCAAGGGTTGCAATCTTTGCAGGACATTGCTGGCAAGCCGCTTGATAGGCAGGGGATGATTTCCGCTTATTACGACTCCCCTGAGTTTGCTCTGCAGTCGCGAGAGGCTAGAGGTCAGCAACTTGCGGCATCTGAGGCAACTGGGGGACTTGGTTCAACCTCAACCGGAAACGCACTGGCATCAATAGCCCCCGAGCTTGGTCAGTCTTACTTGTCCCAGCGCCAAGCTGAGCAGGGTGATATCTACAACCAGCTTATGGGTATGACAAATATTGCCTTGTCAGGGATGGGCGCACAGAATGCAGCATCAGGCCAGATGGCATCTCAGGGAGCAAACACCATGATGTATCAGGGGCAGATTGCCGCTGGTAAAAAAGCCCTTCCATGGCAAATGGCAGGGCAATCATCTAAGGATGCAGGTGAGATAGTTGGCAACGTGTTTAGCCCATCTAGCTGGTTTGGTATGGGTGGCGGCAGTAGCGGGAGCATGTTCTGATGGCTATTAACTACTTTGAACAATTCGTGGCGCCAGGAATTGAGCGAGACATGAGAAATCGTCAGCTTGGAATGGCTGAAAACCAGATGCGTTATGAGCGAGAGCAGCAAGAGCGACAGCGCGCAGCTAACGAATCATTCGCCAAAGACTTTGGTGCGGCGTGGGAGTCTGGAAACACGTCAAGTCTCGCCGGGTTAATCGGTAAGCATCCTGGCAACGCAGAGCAAATCCTTGGCGCTATAGGCATCAAAGACCAGCAGCAGCGCACAATGACAGGCAATGTCGCCCAGCAGTTGTCGGCGGCCATTTCGTCTGGAAACACAAACGGAGCCCTGTCTATCGTGCAGAGCAATGCCGATTTCCTGCGATCTATAGGGCAAGACCCTGATGAGTTGGCATCTGAAATCCAGACTGACCCGCAATCAGTTGCCCGCGGCGCTGAGTCTATGATGCTGCTTACTATGACGCCTGACCAATTGATCCAGTATCAGCAGAAGCAGGAAGATCGCCAGCTTCGGCGCGACCAAATGGCAGTGCAGATGAGGGGCCAGGATATTCAGCTTCGTGGCCAGAACCTGAGCGCGTCCACAGCAGCGCAGCGCCTAGCGTTTGATCAGGGTAAGTTCGCCATTCAGATGCAGCAGGCGGCAGATAAGGCTGACCAGTTAAAGATGGAGGCGCCAAAACTTTCAGTGAACATGGAGAAGGCCTTGGATGCTGCTGTAGGTGATGCGGCAACAAGTCGCAGCTCTGCCGCATCAATGGATGAGCTGGCGTCACGATGGGAGACCGAGAAGCCGACATCTGGCATCTTCGGTAGCGCTCAATCAACCTGGAATAAAATGACAGGAAGCGACACTGGATTGAGGGACTTGCGGATACGCACAAGTCAGTTCCTTAACAGCCAAGCACTAAAATACCTTCCGCCTGGCCCAGCAACAGATCGAGATGTGGAATTGGCGCGCGAGGGCGTACCTACCAACATGGACGATCCCAAACTGGTGGCAAACTGGCTTAGAGCTCAAGCTAGGAATGAGCAGCGAGCAGCTGCATTCAATGATTTCAGGGCTGAGTGGATTTCAGCACAAGGAAACCCTGGGCAAGCCAAGACTAGTGCCAATATTTCAGGAATTGACGTTAAGAAAGGAGAGTCTTTTGCTTCTGCTGCAAAGCGATATATGGCTCAGGCAGAAAGCCAGGTGACTGATGGGGCTTCCGTGCCAGCACAGCAATCTAGCTTCTCTAATCTGTGGGGTGGTTAATGGCTATAGCCTGGAAAGATGTAATCGCAAAACCTGAATACCAAAACCTTAGTGAGCAGGATAAGGCCGCAGCTCAAGAGCAGTATTTTAACGAAGTTGTGGCACCTCAGGCTGGGGATAAGGCGGATCAGGCAAAGGAGGAGTTCTTTACTGCCTACCCAGTCTCGCCTGTAGCTAAACAAGAAGGCATGGCAAAACAAGAGCAGCTTGGTGATCAGGGTGTGCTTGGCAGGGCCGCTTCATTAATTGGTGAGGCGTTTACTGGATCGGGACGCATGACGGGAGAGATGCAGGAGTTGCAACCTGTAGGAAATGCGCCAGAGCTTAACGCACTTACCATGGATGCTGCCAAGATGGGTTTCGCCCAGCTATTCGGATCTGACAAAAGCCAAAAGCAAATCCTGCAGAGTATGGGCGGAAAGATCGGATACGACGAGAAGGGAAACGCTATTGTTGAGCTTCCATCTGGCAGGTATGCACTAAACAAACCTGGCATTTCACCACAAGATGTCACATCAGCAATCGCTCAAACACTAGCATTCGCCCCAGCCGCTGGAGCTGGCACAGTTGCAAGGGCTGCAACTGGAGCAGGAGCTACCGAGGCAGCCCTTAAGGGTATTGTCCAAGGAGCAGGTGGGGAGGAGGTTACTGCTGGTGACGTCGCATCCGCCGCGGCTTTTGGTGGCGCAGGTAAATTGGCAGAGAACGTTGCTGGAGCTGCATATAGGGCCATATCTGGGAAGCCATCAGGCGATGTAGCAGCGGTAAGTAAGTTCGCAGAGGAACAGAAAGTCCCGCTACTTACCACTGACGTCGCTCGCCCAGATACTTTCGTTGGTCGCTCAGCTCAATCAGCGGCAGAGAAAATTCCACTTACCGGAACTGGAGCTGTCAGGGCTGAGCAGCAACAGGCTAGATCTAGGCTGGTAGAGGACTTCTCAAAGAGGTTTGGAGAATATCGTCCGGAAGATGTTGTGGAAAGCCTGAAGAGACAAACCAGCAAGGTAAAGCAAGCCGCTGGCGCAGCTAGACAGAAGGTTATGGATCAGATGCAGGGTGCGGTTGTTACACCTAAAAACGCAATAAAGGCCATTGATGACGAGATAGCAAGACTATCAACATCTCCTGCTGGCGCAGCAAGGCAGACTGCAGACAACCAGACAATCCAAAAACTGCAGGCGTACAAGGCCGACCTAGAGTCTGACAACTCATTCCAGAACCTGGAGCAACTTCGCACGAACTTTAGGACTGACGTCAAGGGTGAGCGAATGGTGATGACTAGCCGATCTGAGGCTGCCATAAGCAAGATCTACAGCGCCATGAGTAAGGACATGAACGACGCAGTTCAATCAAACCTTACCCCTGAGCAGGCAAGGAAGTGGGCACAATCAAACGCCGTATACAGAGCTGAGGCTGAGAACATAAAAAACACTCGACTAAAGACTGTGCTGCAAAAGGGAGATGTAACTCCAGAAGTTGTTAACAACATGCTATTCAGCAACAAGCCAAGTGAGACTAGAGCCCTGTACGCATCCCTTGATAGCAGGGGAAGAAATGCAGTGCGAGCGGGCCTTATTGGCAGAGCGGCAGAAAAGGCTGGCGGTAGCCCTGACAAATTCCTGTCAGAGCTTAACATAATGGGGGAGAAAATCGGGATAGCATTCAAAGGCGAGGACAGGAACTTTGCAGAGGGTCTGCAAAAGTACCTTTCCCACACAAAGCAAGCATCCGCTGCATCAGTGGTAACACCAACAGGACAGCAGCTTATGCAAGTTGCAGTTCCAGCTGGCGTAACAGGTGACGTAATGGCAACAGGCGGTGTTTCAACTGCTGCCGCACTTGGCTATGGGCTTATAGCAAGGGCGTACGAATCAAAGCCAGTTAGAAACGCAGTTCTTAGACTAAGGGCAATAAAGCCAGGAACCAGCGAATTTGAAAAACAGGCCGCAAAAGTTCAAACCATGCTTACTGCTTTCGGGCAGTCCCAGAAAGAATAGACTCTATCCTTGCCCTATGCGCAAGAACGACGATGTATGCAAAGACAAATGTTACAATTGCGGTAAGCATAAAACCTCCAGGTGAAAACAATGACAGCAAATATCTTGGTCACTTCACAGTATCAGCCATTTACACTCCCTAGCAAGTTTGGTGCTGTATTTAACGGAAAAGTGTACATCGGAGAGATAGACAAAGACCCAAGGGTAAGTCCCATTCAGGTATTTATTGAGAATGAGGATGGAACACAGGTTCAGGTGCCCCAACCGCTTAGAACAAACGCTGGTGGATACCTGGTGTATAACGGGCAACCAGCCAAGTTTGTAACATCTAGCGGCTATTCAATGGCGGTAGATAGCTCGTTAGGTGAGCAGATTTTTTACTATCCAAACGTATTCAAGTACGACCCCGCCAAGCTACAGGAAGACCTGAACAAGGGAGTTGGCGCTGAAAGCGTGTGTTATGTGAATAGCTGGGGTGACGACTCTCTAGCCAAGGTTAACTCATCTCTATACCCATTCAAGACCATAGCGGCGGCCATGGCTGCAACAACTGGCCCAGTCCTTATAAAGTTGGGGGTTGGAACTTTCGAGTGGGTTGGAGCGCTGCGAAATGG
>SXGQ01377168.1_pt1 | contig 24176 bp, 23 predicted proteins | sample 3178371 | NCBI WGS metagenome assembly SXGQ01 (sample SAMN11356859, study PRJNA531348) | freshwater metagenome | isolation source: freshwater sample F1-20 | place: China: Fuxian Lake, Yuxi | collected 2017-12-25 | reverse complement strand
TATATATAGAATATGAGAATATTTAATTATTTAGAATTTATCACTGAAGAAGCTGGAATTAAAGGACTTTTTAAACTATCCAGGGAAGTAAATCATAAATTAGAGAAGATAATTCATCAATTTAATGACCCTATCGCAAACGCTATTTTGGATTTAGATAGAACTCAACAAGATATAACATATATTAATCTAACTGATAAATCTGATAAAGTTTCTTACTTAGATGTTTCAAGAGCCAAATACTTTTTTGAACAGTGGAAAGGTGGTCCAAGTGGTAATTTGGAGAAAGTCAATGTTGATGATTTTATAAGAGTATATAATTTACAACCTGAAGATCCATCGGTTCTATCTAATACATATTTCAGTCATAAGATTTCATTTACAGAAATATCAATCGGTAGATTAGCTAAAAAACTCTTATTAGATACATTTAAGGACCATGAAATATCAACTTTTGTTGAGAGATGGGTATCTACAAGTAGTAGTGGTAGATTTGAAATATGGGAAAGAGATAAAATTTATAAAGCCTACACATCTTCTAATTATGAAGAGTTTTCTGGATCAAGTTTAGATCATTCTTGCATGAATGATGATACCTCTGTTAACTTTTATAGAGCTTGTCCTGATGTTAAAATATTAACTCTTTTAGATGATGATGCTATTAAAGCTAGATGTTTACTTTGGATAGATGTTGAAGGTAGAAAAATAATGGATAGAGTTTATTATAATACCGCATCTGATTATTATCAATTTGTTAAATGGGCTAATGAAAATGGATATTATATAAGAAATACAAAAGCTGGTAAATTATCAACCTTTTCATTTAATGGTAAAGAAATTAAATTAGAAACAAAGGTTAGATTTCCAAAAATTGAAGACTATCGAGATGAAGATTATCCTTTTGTTGATACTTTTTGTTACTATAAAGATGGATTTGGTATGAATTATCAACCATCGGAACCAGGTACTTACTTTAAGTTACAAGAAACTGATGGATCTATTGAAGAGTTTTATAACATTGATCCTAAACAAAGAGATATGTCAGATAATGAAAATTGGTAATTAATATATAAGATTATGGAAATAAAAAGATATAACGAGTTTGCTTTACAAACAGATATAGTTGATTATTTTATTAATGAATTTAATACTCAAATAGTAACAGAATCAAAAGAAGAAGATGAGTTGATATTGAGAAAAATAGTATCAGACTTAAATCTTAATTTTAGACTAGTCGCTACTTTCGGATTTGGAATTGGTTCCTTTCTACCAATTGTTAATCAATTAATGAAAAATATGGACTTATCCTCAGTTGAATTAACTAGAGAAACCATAGTTCTACTAACACTAACTGCTATATCAATTATATTTTTAGAAGAAAGAAAACCAAAAAATCCTGAAAAAGAAGCTCAATTAGTAAAAGATTCTAAATCTATGTTAGAAGAGTTGAGAATGAAAGGTATAGGTGATGGTATCGTGAAGAAAATAATTAAGTGTCTTAAATCAGCTAAAAATATATTTAAGGTAATTGGTAAACATTTAGGAGCAGTTGTTAGTGGTTTTATGGATATGTTCGCTTATTCAGCTGTAATGGTTCCAATAATGACCACACTATCAAGTGTTATAAACAAGTTCGATTTAAATTTAGATACAATGCCACAAAACTTTTTAATGTTAGCAACTGGTGTTGGTACTATAATTGCTAAACATGGTATATCTTATCTTTTAAGACGATTAAAAGGAAAATTAAAAATTTCTGATAAAGTTGAAAAAGAGATAGAAGCTGAGATAGAGACACCTACAATCATGAAAGTCGCGAGATTTGGCGACGCTGATGTTAATCAATCCGGAGATCTTATCAAAGAACAATAAACAAAGTCCTTCTACATAATATAATACATGACCAAAAAATAATATTATGTAATGACTACTCCACAATTAGAGAAGGTTTATTTTAATTATATTTTAAAGAATAAAAAGTATTTTGAGATAGTAAGGGCGTATTTTTTTAGAAATTCAGAGATTCAATTTGTTTATGGTATAATCCGTGAATATATGATAAAAAATTCTGATGTAGAAATTCCAACACCTCGTCAAATACTGGATATGGTTTCCCTACAAGATAAAGAGGAAATTATAACCAAAGAAATTTTAAAATCAATTTTACAAGTAGACCTAAAAGAGTACGATGAAAAAAACTTCATCGAACCAAATTTCAACGGATGGGTTTTAGCAAATAGGCTTAAAACTGGAACTGTTGATATTATTGATGAAACTAGAAATTTAGATCAAATTTCTGATTTCGATAAAGCTGTTGAAGCAGCAAATAGAATAAAAGGTATAGTTGATGAAATGTCATCAACTAAATTTGTACAGGATGATGATATGGGATCCGATTTCGACGACCCTGAAAATCACGTACAAGATTCCTCAAAGTTTAAGGTTAAATGTGGATTTGAATCAATTGACCATATGTTAGGTGGTGGTTGGGATATTTCTACCTTAAACGTAATAATGGCTGAGACAAACAATGGTAAAAGTTTATGGATGCAAAACTTTGCGGTTAAATCAGCCAATATGGGACATAACGTTCTTTACATCACATTAGAAATGAGTGAACGTAAAGTAATGAAAAGATTAGGTGCTATGAGACTTCATATACCTATAAATGATTATGATAAACAATCAAAAGACATTGACCTAATTAAAATTAAAATCGACAACTTAAAAAAAGTTGAAGGTGGTTCCGATTTATTTGAAAAGAAAATTGGAAAAATCATAACTAAGTTCTGGGCAGCTGGTACTGCAACCGTTGCTGATTTTGATCATTATATACAAAAGTTAAAAGAGAAAAGGGGAATAAAAATCGATTTAGTTATTGTTGATTATATCACTTTAGTTGCTGCTAACAAAGGTTCTAACGCTGATAACCTATATACAAAAGGTAAACATTTAGCAGAAGGATTAAGAGCAATGGGAGCTAGATATAAGTGTCCAGTTATTACTGGTGTTCAAGTTGCTAAAGATGCTTGGAACTCATCTGATATTACCTTAGAATCCGTTCCAGAGAGTAAGGCAATCGCAGAAACAGCAGATACTTTCTTCGCTATCATCCGTACTGAAGAAATGAAAAGACAAAATTTATATAGATTTAAATTACTGAAACAACGTGATGGTGATTTCCTTAAATCACAGATAAGACTGAACTTAAATCCAATTTATTTGACATTGGAAAATGATCAGTTTTTAGATCAATAAGAAACAAAGATAAGTATAATTTATATAACTTAATACAAAAAAATAAAAAAAATCTATGGCTAAAAAAGTTAGAGATGACGATGAAGACTTCGATGATGAATTAGATAATGAAATCAATGAGAATTACGATACTAGTGAAGAAGACTTTGAAGAGGATGATGATAAATCAGATTCCGGTTTAGATTTAGATGACGATGATGATAATCTAGATATTCTAATTGAGATTGACGATGAAGATCTTAATTTAATGAACGATGAAGAAGAAAAGAAAACTTCTGATGAAGAAGAAGACGATATAGTACTATCTAAACACAAAATTGAAGGAAAACACTCACTAAAATACGACTCAATCTTTAAGGGTAAAAAAGAAGATCCTTTAAGTGAGGATGATTTAGATGGATTTGCTTTTTATCATAAAGAATCTATTGAAGTTGATAAGTCTTCGAACTACTATTTTGAATCTATTGATAATGAAAATTATATTAGAACTAAACTAGTTAAAGAAAGAGTTTATGTTGTTTTAACTGAACACACATCACTTAATTTTATGAATAATAGAAGAAAGCCTTCTCGAACAGATTTTAATCAATATTATAGTTTATTGAAAAGAAATTTAGAAAGTGAAAGTTTTACAAATGTTGAATTATTTAATGAGTTAGCAGTTTACTTTTCAGATAACTTGTTTAATATGTTTAAACTTTTGGATAATAAGTGGCGTAATCTAATTATAAAAGAACTTCAAGATCATATTGGTAAAAATAATAATTCTAAGCAGATTATTAATAGAAACATTTATGAAGGAACTGAAATTGAATTTATGTGGGAAGATGAGTTTGGTGAAGATAAATTAATCACTGGAGTTGTTCAAATCACAGACTATGATAACTCTTCATTTAAAGTGGATTCCTATGAAAATATCTATGATATTCACATCTCAAAAATTACAAAAATTCTAAATAATACTAAATTTAAGTATAATTTAAATAAACTTAACAATATTGATTTTTTATAAATTGAGCTATAAAAAATCAAAAAATTTTAAAGGTTTAATATTTTAAATAAAAAAACGATGAAATATATAAAAAACAAAAATTAAAATATGAGCATGATAAAAGTTACAAAAAGAAATGGTAAGAAAGAAACAGTTAATTTCAATAAAATTGTTGATCGTATAACTCAACAAACTTACGGATTAGACCAAAAGTGGATTGTTCCTTTCGAAATCGCACAAAAAGTAATTGAAGGAATTACACCAAACATTCAAACTTCTGTTTTAGATCGATTGGCTATGGAAACAGCAGCTTCATTGGCAACTAAACATCCAGATTATTCTGTATTAGCGGCAAGAATTGCTATTACAGCTTTACATAAAGAAACTAAAAAGAGTTTTTCTGAAACAGTTAAAGATTTATATGATTATATAGATCCAAATACTGAAAAACATTCACCAATTGTTTCATTAGATTTTTACAATCTTGTAAAAAGACACGCTGATGAACTTGATTCAGCTATCGTACACTCAAGAGATCATAACTTTGATTACTTTGGTTACAAAACATTAGAAAAATCATACTTGTTAAAAATTAACGGTAAAGTTGCTGAAAGACCTCAATATATGTATATGAGAACTGCTTTACAAGTATGGGGAGAAAACATTGAAAAAGTTGTTAAAACTTACAATGAGTTATCTGAAGGTTATTATACTCATGCTACACCAACCTTATTTAACTCTGGTACAGGTAGACCACAATTATCATCTTGTTTCTTATTAGATACTGAGTCTGACTCAATTGATGGTATCTTCAATACATTAAAAGAAGCTGCTCAAATCTCTAAAAATGCTGGTGGTATCGGTATTTCTTTTAACAAAGTAAGAGCTAAAGGAACTTACATCGCTGGTACAAACGGTACTTCAAATGGTATTATTCCTTTCTTAAAAATCTATAACGAAACTGCGAGAGCGGTTGACCAAGGTGGTGGTAAAAGAAAAGGTTCGATTGCTATTTATATGGAACCTTGGCACGCTGACATTATGGACTTCTTAGATTTAAGAAAGAATCAAGGTAAAGATGAGATTAGAGCTCGTGACCTTTTCTTAGCAATGTGGATGAATGACTTGTTTATGGAAAGAGTTGAATTAGATGCTGATTGGTCTTTAATGTGTCCTCACGAATGTACTGGATTGAATGAGACTTATGGTGAAGAGTTTAACAAACTTTATCTTTCTTATGAAGCAGCAGGCAAAGCTAAGAAAGTTGTTAAAGCAAGAGAAGTTTGGAATAAGATTTTAGAATCTCAAATTGAAACTGGTACACCTTACTTACTTTACAAAGATACAATTAATGAGAAATCCAACCAATCTAATATTGGAATTATCAGATCATCAAATCTATGTTTAGATGGTGAAACTTTGGTTAAATGTAGAATTGATGGTGTTGAGAAAGAATTTGATATGGCTACAATTGATGTTTTATTTAAAAACGGAGAAAAAATAGAAGTTCTTTCTAGAGATTTAGACAATGATGTTGATGAATGGTGTCTTGTTGAAAATTCAGGTATGACTAATACAAATGCAAAGACCATTAAAATTACCGATGAAAATGGTTGCTTCATAATATGTACCGAAGATCATTTAGTTTGGACTCAAAATAGAGGATATGTTAGAGCAGGTGATTTAGAAGAAAATGATATTTTATTATTAAATGAAGAAGAAATTGTATAATTATGATGACTTTATAATTGAATCAGATAATATATTTTATATTTATGTTTACCTGGATCCAACAAAACCAGGTAAATATGAATATGATAGTGGTTTAAAATTTGAATACTTACCATTTTATGTCGGATATTCAAATAAAAAAGCTTTTTATGATAGAAAGTCAAGACATCTTCATTTTGTAAAAATGAATAAAGATTTAACCAACAACTCTTATAAAATGAATATTATCAATAAAATAATCAAAAACGGTGACGAACCAATTATTTTATTATTTAAAGATGATTTAACTTTTACTGAAGCTAAAGAAATGGAAGTTTACATGATTTCTAAAATAGGCAATAGATATGATAGTAGTGGACCTCTTATAAATATTGCTAAAGGTGGTGATGGTGGTGATACATTTACTAATAATCCAAGAAAAGAAGAAATACGTGAAATACATAGAAAAAATGCAACTGGTTCTAATAATAACATGTATGGTTTGCCAATAGAAGAATATCCATCACATAAGGCTAAATTAAGAGGCGAACATTGGAATATGGGTCGAACTGCATCTATATCTACAAAAGAATTGCTTTCTAGGCAAAGAACCGGTGCTAGTAATTCTAGAGCTAAGAAAGCTTTACTATTTGATAAAGATTTTAATTTGGTTAAAGAATTTGATTATTGTTTTGATATAAGTGATTATATCGATAGTACCAAAAAGGCAGTCTCGAAAACGGCTAGTATAAACGCCAAAGAAGAGAAATATCCATATCATACAACAAAAGGTTATTATATAATCTATAAGTGTGATTGGGAAGCCAAATTTAAAAATAGAGAAAATGAAATTAGAGAATATCTAAGGACATTTAAGAAAAATAAAAATCAATTTTCATAAAAAAATAAAGAACATTATGATTAAAATAGAAAAAGTAAAAAATAGACCGGTTTATGATATTACGGTGAATAAAAATCATAACTTTTATGCTAACAATATATTAGTACATAATTGTGCGGAAATTGTTGAGGCCACAGGTCTTACAAAGACTCAAAAAGATATTCTTCAAAACAAAAACTTATTAGATAAATTAGGATTAAGTGAGTTCTGGGGTGAAGAGTCAGTAAACGAAACTGCTGTATGTAACTTAGCTTCAATTGCACTTCCTAAGTTTATTAATAAAAATAAAACTTACAACTTTAACAAGTTATATGAAATCGCTTATGATGCTATTGTTAACCTTAATAATGTAATTGATGTTAACTATTATCCATCACCATCGGCTAAGTTTTCTAACTTATGTCATAGACCAGTTGGTTTAGGTGTTCAAGGATTGGCTGATGTTTTCTTCCAATTAGGATTAGCTTATGAATCTGATGAAGCAAAATTGTTAAATAAAGAGATTTTCGAAACTATTTATTACGCATCAATTAAAGCTTCTTGTGATTTAGCTAAAGAACAAGGAACTTACGCAACTTATGAAGGTTCTCCAATTTCACAAGGTAAACTACAATTTGACTTATGGGGTGTTAAACCAACTAAGAGATGGGATTGGGATAAATTAAGAGAGGATATTAAGAAATACGGTGTTAGAAACTCTTTAACAACTTGTATTATGCCAACAGCTTCAACTGCTTCTATCTTAGGTAATGAAGCATCTTGTGAAGCACAAACTTCTAATATGTACACAAGAAGTGTCCTTTCTGGAACATTCATTATGGTTAACAAATACTTAGTTAAAGAACTTGTTAAGTTAGGACTTTGGAATGAAGCATTAAGAAAGAAAATTATTTCTGAAAATGGTTCAGTACAAAATGTACCTGAGATACCTACAAACTTGAAAGAAATCTTTAAGACTGTTTATGAAATTAAACAAAGAGATGTAATCGAGATGGCTGCTGACAGAGGAGCATTTATTGATCAAACTCAATCAATGAACATCTTTATGGATTCTCCAAACTTTGCTAAATTAACAGCAATGCACTTCTGGGGTTGGGGTAGAAGAAACTTAATGACTGGTGAAAACGGTGAAGTTATTATCCCACAAGGTGAAAACATTGAAGTTATCTATGATGCTGATGGAACACCTAAATGTTATAGAGATAAGAGATATACATTGAAAACAGGTATTTATTATTTAAGAAATAAATCAGCGGCAGACGCAGTTAAGTTTACTGTACAAGAAGCAACTAAGAAAACTGTTGAAGAACAGATGGCCGAAATATCGTGTTCACTTGATAATCCGAGTGATGATTGCATGGCATGTGGTGCGTAGGTTGTGTAGATTGAGGGACATAACATAACTTAATATATAAAAGAAAAAATTATTTTATGTATTATATTTATGTTTATTTAGATACAAGAAAAAAAGGTTCATATTCATTTGGAGATTTTCATTTTGAGTATGAACCTTTTTATATTGGTAAAGGTGTCAATGAAAGATACCTAACACATCTTAGAGTTGCCAATGGTAGTAGAAAAGGAAAGAATAATCTAATAGTAACTAAAATAAAAAGTATTCTAAATGATGGTTTTGAACCATCAATAATTAAGATAATTGAAGGACTAACAAAAGAAAATTATGATAGTTATGAAATCTCAACAATTAAATTAATTGGTAAATCATGTGATGGTTTAGGACCTCTTTTAAACATAATGGATGGTGGTGACGGTGGTGTAACCTGGATTGGTGAGCATCATAATAAAAATAAAAAGTTAGAGGAGATTGTTGGTGAAGAAAAAGCAATTGAATTAAAGCAAAGATTATCCGAACAGGCATCCAAAAGAGTTGGTGAATTGAATCCTAATTTTGGAAATACCGGAGAATCAAATCCTATTTTTGGTATTAAACGAAGTGAGGAAACTATAAGTAAAATAAGAGAAAAAACTTTAGAACAATTCTCAAATTATTCAGAGGATGAAATAAATTTTATGGTTAATAGAATGAATAATGCCCGAAATGATAAACCTGATGAAGTAAAACAAGAATGGTATAAAAACATATCTAATTCATTGAAAGAAAAAAATGAAAGAGGTGAGTTATTTTCTGAGGAACATAGACAGAAGTTAAGTGAAAACCATTATAAAAAACTAAATAAAGGATCCGATGAATTAAAACTATCAGATGAAACTAAGAGAAAGTTATCAGAGAGTCTGAAAAATAGAGTATTTAGTATAGAGCATAGAGAAAAATTAAGAAAGTGTATTTCCTTTGACGAGTTTGAAATTATTATAGTGGATTTGGTAAATAGTGGTATAATAAAGACAATAACTGAATATAGAAAGTACGCAAAAGATAAACCAGAGTTAAAATATCCACAAAAACCGGAAAAGTCATATAAAAATTGTGGATGGAGTGGATGGCGTAAATATGGACTATAAAAAATCCATAGGTATAAAAAATGTGGTTTTTTTAACGATATATAAAAAAAATTAAAAACTTTTTTGGTAATTAAAATAAAAGATGTATATTTGTAAAAGATTTCTGAGTGAGATTACAACAAATGAAAATCTTTTAAAGAAATTTAAACTTTTTAATTTTTAAACATAAAACATAAACAAACAAAATTAACCGTAGTTAGAGTAAAGGTTACTTCGCAATTTTTGGATAACTGTATAATAACACCTTAACTCAAATTTCTCGGTCATTATTTGATAACAGACATAGCAATAGTTTAAGATACTTCGAACTATAATTCAATTAAAACAGAGAAGAAGTGTCCACGGCGACAGCTAAGACTACCAAGAGGATGTATCGACATAGATACACTGAGGTGAAAAAGTCCGGGTGATTGGCGGAACAATCAGGTGAGATGGTCACTACAACTATCGGCAAAGTTTCGGGAGAATTCTTTGTAACGCTTAGGCTAAACTTTCTTGTCTGTTAAATTATTATAATGACCAGGTACTTAATGTATTCTGGTCATTTTTTTTGATTATTATTAACTAATATAAAATATTTAAGATTATGGCAAAATTTAACGCAACACAACCAAAGGTAAAAACCTTGACAGAAAACTTGGCTGGTGGTCAAGCTTATTCTGAGTCTAAAGAATTAGAACTAGCATCTATCTTACTAACATCATTTGTTAGTGACCAATTTTATAGATCTGGTAATGATACATTACAAACTCTAAAATCTTTGTTAGCAAAGGTTGATCCAGAGTTCGCTGCTAAAGCGGCTATCTATGCCAGAGATAAGTTTGGTATGAGATCAATCACTCACGCACTTGCTGGTGAGTTGACATCTAGATTGAGTGGTGCTAACTGGGGTAAAGACTTCTACGATAAAGTAGTTGTTCGTCCAGACGATATGACTGAGATTATCTCTTATTACTTGGCTAATAAGACTGATAAGTCTAAACCAAAGTTTCCAAATGCTTTGAAAAGAGGATTTGCTACGGCTTTTGATAAGTTTGATGGTTACCAACTTGCTAAATACAAAATGAGTAACAAAGACGTTAAACTTGTTGACGTTGTGAACTTGGTACACCCAATTCCAACTGAAAAGAACTCTGAGGCTCTTAACTTACTTATCAATGATAAGTTGAAAAACACTGATACTTGGGAAGCTAAGTTATCAGCAGCTGGTCAAACTGCTGAAGGTGAAGAAGATTTGGCTCAATTAAAGGCTGGTGCTTGGGGTGAACTTATCGCTACAAGAAAACTTGGTTACTTTGCTCTTTTAAGAAACTTGAGAAACATCATCGCTCAAGCTCCACAATCTGTTAAAGCGGCTTGTGAAATGTTGGTTGATGAAAGATTGATCAAGAAGAGTAGAGTTCTTCCTTTCCGTTTCGCAACGGCTTATGAAGAAATCTCTAAGTTAGGTTCTAACAAAGAAGTTAGAGAAGTACTTGTTGCTATCAGTAACGCTCTTGAAGTTTCATTGGTAAACGTACCAAAGTTTGAAGGTGAAACTTTAGTAGTTATGGACGTATCTGGTTCTATGAGTGGTAGACCATCTGAAATCGCAAGTTTATTCGGAGCAATCCTTGCTAAGGCAAATAACTGTGATGTTATGACTTTCTCTACTAACTCACAATACAAAAACTACAATCCATTGGATTCAGTTATGAGTATTAGAGGATCATTCAGATATTCTGGTGGTGGAACTAACTTTAAGTCTATCTTCCAAAACGCTAATAAAACTTACGATAACATCGTTATTCTGAGTGATATGCAAGGTTGGATGGGATATACTTCACCAACAGCTGAGTTTAACCAATACAAAAAGAGATTTAACTGTGAACCACACGTATTCTCTCTTGATCTAGCTGGTTATGGAACTTTACAGTTTCCAGAAAAACAAGTATATTGTTTGGCTGGTTTCTCAGAAAAAGTATTCGATATAATCGAATTGCTAAAGACTGATAGAAACGCCTTGGTAAATGAAATTAAGGCAATTCAATTGTCTTAATAAGAAAAAAAACCTCTCAAATTGAGAGGTTTTTTATTTCCATATAGTTTCAAGATTTATTCTTGAAGTTATTTCTATAATTTTATTGTTCTTTTTAAGTGTGTATCTTTGTAACCCAGCGAAATTATTTATAATATTTTCTACTTTGATTCGTTCATCATCGTCTAAGTCATAGTTAAATATCTGTATTAGATTTTCTATTTCATCATAAGTTAAAAACTCTTTATTACCTACGAAATAAACAAATGTGTAAATATATTCATTGTATATTTCTGATCCTGGTTCATATGATTTATCAATAAGAAATTGTGTTATTGAGTTTTCAACTCCTAAAGATGGTAGTGTGAACTTATATCCATTTATTAAAAATTCTTTATTTTTAGAATTCCAATTTTCTTCTAATTTTTTAAAATTAAAATAATTAAAATTCTTTGAATCAAAATCAACTATTAAATCATCTCCTGATTCATCGAAATAAAATATTTTTATTTTTTTATTCTTTGTAAATTTAACTATTTCGAAAAATAAAAAGATAACATCTATACTTTTTATATACTCGAAATTATATCCACTCGAAATTATAATATTCTTTCTAACAATTTTTTTAACCTTTCTTAAAATAATACTAAGATCGTCTAATACAAAATTATCTTCATAATCTTTAATATCTTTAATATCCGCCTTTTTAATTAAGATTTTAAAATCATCATCATAAAAATAACCTTGTGAGGGTAGTATTTTTAAATCCACCTCTTTCTTTTTTGAAAAAATATTTTTAAAAAATTCTATCAGTCTCATTCCATTATATATAATTTTTTAGAGAGTTCATGTCTAATTATATATACACATATGTTAGTTCATGATGACTGTTTTAACTACTTAAAACAAATAAAAAATAAATCAATTGATTTAATTTTAGTTGATTTTCCATTTTTATATAAAATGAAAGAGAATATAAATGAGTACTTTTTATAATGAAATAATTAACAGTGATTGCTTTCATGAATTGAGTAAAATAAAAAGTAAATCAATTAGTTTGATATTAACAGATCCGCCTTATCAAATATCCAGGTCATCAAATTTTAAGAATTATTCAGATAAGGCTAATTCTGATATAATCACCAAGTATGGCAAACATTCTATTGACTTTGGTGATTGGGATAAAGATGAGATTGATTGGAATCTTCTTTTCAAAGAATATTATCGAGTACTTAAAGATGGGGGAACTTTGATTTTCTTTTACGATATTTGGAAATCTACAATGATTAAAGATATTGCTGAATCAAATAAATTCAAACAACCTAGAATTTGTCATTGGCAAAAAACAAATCCAGTCCCTATTAATTCTAAAATTAACTATTTATCGAATGCTAATGAATATTTTTTCACATTTATAAAAGGTAAGAAACCAACATTTCATTCAGAATATGATAACGGAACTTATAGATATCCACTTTGTCATGGTAAGGAAAGACTGGAACATCCTACACAAAAACCTTTAAGTTTGATTATGGATTTAGTAAAAAAACATTCAAATGAAGATGACTTAGTATTAGATACTTTTGCTGGAACTGGTACAACTGGTGAGGCTTGTTTAATGTTAAAAAGAAATTATATCTTAATTGAAAGAGATAAAAATTATTTTTCATTGATAAAAAATCGATTAGGGGAAAACAAAATTGAAATAAATACATAAAATATAAAAAATAAACTAAAAATATGTCTATTATCGTAAAAAATTCAGAATTGTCAAGTGAGACAATATCAGCATTAAATTCATTGATTGATACTGATATCAATGCTACTTGTGCTTTTAGATTAACACGAATCATTAAAGAATTATCTTCTATTGTTGAAGATAAAGCAAAATTAGAAAAAAAACTAATTGAAAAATACACTGAAAAGGATGAGAATGGTAATCCAACTTTAGTATATAATCAAGAGAGTCAAGTTGTTGATGGTGCTGTTAACTTAACAAATCCTGAAGAATTTCAAAATGAGATGGCTAATTTGATGGAGATCGAAAATGAAATTCCATATGATAAAATTAACTTCGAGGATTTAAAATTGGAAACTGCTAAAGTTAAAGATTTAATAACATTAGAGTTTTTATTCAATTAATACTTATTTTTCAAAAATAAAAGTCCGATATTTAAATCGGACTTTTTTTATTTAATATATACAAAAAAAGAATATATTAAATGCCTGCTACTTATAGTGTAAACATTGGTACTGAGTATGAAACTTCCAGACTACCAGATATATTAAGTGTTTTAAAGAATATTCCTGATAATACAAATAAACTTATATCACCTAGGGATGTTAGGGACGCTTTCTTATCAACTTGGGCTAACTCAGCAATAAAACAAACAACTACAACAACTGGTACTGAATATATTGGTATTGATTCTGGTAATCCAGCTAACCGAGATATAAAACAAAAAATATTTTTAGGTAAAAGACAATTTGGTGGTAGTGATATTTTGAATAACTCATTATTAACTAATCCAAATAATGATATTTATATTTTTAATACTAAAATTGACACAGCTACTCAAAGTAATACAAGAATTGCTATATTAGCCGGTACAACATCATCATTATATTCACAAGCACCTTACATTGAAAGTAGAAGTGATGGATCAAAATTTGATTTTGAATTTAGAAATCCATCAATAAATAATGGTTCTATTAATATTTATAGTTCAAGTGGTAGAGTTTCCATCAATGGAATAATATTTCCAAGTGTTTCTGAATCATCAGCATCTGCTTCAAATGGTAAAGTTTTAAGATATTATGGTACTTATCCAAATGGTAGTTTAAGATGGGATAATACAAATGTTAATACTGCTACAATTGGTAGTCCAGGTAGTCCATTAAATATTTATGGTAGTACAGTAAGTTTAAATGGATATTCTTTAGAATTTATAAACAATACAATAGTTCCTAGTAAAGTTGGTGGAATACCTATTGGAACCTCTTTCTCATCGAATACATTTTATAATGGTAGTGGCTATCAAAATTGGCCGATAGTTGAAGTTTTAAGAAATTTATTATTTCCATATATACCACCACATATCACATTAGAAGCGATAAATGTTACTAATTCGATTAGTTTTGCTGAGGTTGGTACGACGGCATCTGTTGATTTAAAATATAAAATATCTATATATCCAAGAAGTAATAGTGAATATGTTAGTGATTATTATATAATATCTAATGAACCAACAATTGGTGAGATACAATATACCAAAGCACCACCTTATAGTGGGTTATCATTTTCAACACAACTACCTGGTACTACATTTAGTGGAACAGTTAGTTTAACTAAATTTAGAAATAGTTATGGAACAGTTAGTTTTTCATTTAAAGCTAGTGATAGTGGAGTGACATCGTCTTCATATCCATCAGTTCCATCTGGTATAAATCCATTTGGATTTAGTCATAGTGCCACTGCTTCATTTACATATATTTATCCAATTATTTATGGATTTACAAATTCTGTTATCAATGACAACAGTTCAAACTTTACGGCTGGAGTTAATACTATATCAAAATTACTAAAACCTTATCCAGGTCTTAGTAATTCGATAAGCTTTATTTCTAAAGGAGATGGATACTTTTACTTTTGTTTTCCATCTGCATATTTTGGTAGTGTTTCTCAAATAAAAGATCCTAATGGATTTATACTATATAATGGAACCTTATCTGGTTCATTCTTTACATTTAGTACTGGTGTGTCCAATGCTAACTATACAATTCCGACAAATTATACTATTTGGAGAACTGTTGGAACTTGTAGTTATAATCAAAATGGTTTATTTGAATTTAAATTTTAAATATGGCGGGAACTTATAGTAAATATGAAATAACTCCTTACTACTCACTAAGTAGTATTTTGTTACTATCAAACGATGGTACTCAGTCATATGCCTTTGGTAATGATTATGTTTATACTGATTTAATTGATAATCAGAATAAGTTAATTTCTCCTAAGAAGTTAAGAGACTCTATATTATCTATTTGGGACACAACACCATTTAAAGAAACAACTGCTAGTGGATCTAATGTTTATTATATTGGAATTGATTCTGGTAATCAAAGTGAAGATCTAAAAAGAAAAATCTATTTAGGTAAGAGAAATTATACAAAAACTACTGGCACTGTTTCTGTTACAAATGAAATTATGTCAAGTACTCTTTTAAATAGTGATGTTGATATTTTTCTTTATAATACTAGAAAAGACTCTTTGAGTCAGATACAAACAAGAATTTCTATACTATCCGGTACTAACTCAGCATTATATAATAGTGCTCCTTATATATCGAGTGATTTTGTAGTTGGATCAACTTCATCAAACTTATCATTGAATTTAGTTAATCCAAAAGGTGATATTTCAATTCTATCAAGAGGTATTGATCCATTTACTGGGTTTGATACTAGTTCAGGTGGAACAGTTTCTTTGAATAATATAGTCTTTCCATCTTTTCAAGAAAGTATATTAAGTGATAGTACTGAGTCACTTAATAGTAAAATATTATCTTGGTATAATGGAGGTCTTACTTGGTCTAAGATAGAAATTAATAGTACTGGATATGTCGGTGTTACTGGTTCTGAGATAAATTTTTATGGAGATCCATCAAATTTAAATGGATTTCCATTAGAGATGAGTGATAATAGAAGAGTTCCAATAAAAATTGGTGATATAGAACCTGGTTCAACCTTTTCAAATAATAGTATTTCAGATTTACTAAGTAGAATAATTTATGAATATCAACCACCTGAGTGTGAATTATATTTAACCACTAACCAATATTTAGAAGTTGGTACTAATCCTAAAATATTTTTAGATTATGTAATCTATAAAAGAACTAATGACTTATTACCTACTTTATTTACTAATATGATACCGAGTAGTTATGCGCCGATATCTAGTCAATATTCTTTTAAAATAAGAGGTCAGATAGAAGGCGCTGTTATAACACCTTTACAAGCAACTACATCAACATTTACAATGAAAGTTGATGATGGTATCAATAGTAATAGTATTACTAAATCAGTGACCGGTATATATCCTTATTTTTATGGATTCAGTACTTATAGTACAATTACAATTGCTAATTTATCGGGTCTTACTAAAAAGATTGAACCAAGAGAAGATAAAAGTTATGATATAACTGGTAGTGGAAATTTCTTTTTTATTTATGATAAAGACTATGGCACATTATCTAATATTTATAATGCGATTGGTGCGACTATATCAGCATCTTTCTCTTACACCACAAAGGTACTTTCTTCACCAAGTGGTTATTGGCAGTCAAAAGAATTTTATGTTTACAAGTGGAGTAATGTAGATCAAATTGGACCACCTTCGGAAATTTTTCAATTTGAATATTAAAAATTTTATATATAGTTTATGGCAATACAAATTATAGACGGTTTTAAACTTAGTTCGGCTAAACCAATAGATGATAGAATTGTAGCATCTGGCTCAAATGCTAGAACTGCTATTTCATATAAATATGAGGGTTTAAGAGTATTTGATACATACGATGGTATTCCTTATGTTTGGTTGAATAACCAATGGAAGAGAGAAAATGAATCTGGGTTATCGATTCCTATAAATATTACACCTGGATATACAGAAACCGCTTCACATAGAACTGGTCAGATTTTAAAAGTATTTAATGCTAATAAATTACTTACGAATAGTACTATCTTTGAAGTTGAATTTTTAAGTACAACTGGTGCTATAACTTCTAAAACAGTTGCTATAAATCATATAGGTGCTGGATCTGTTGATTCTGGTGCGAAACTTCATGTTAATGGAATAGTGAAAGCCACAAACTTCTCTGGTAATGGTGCTAATATTACTAATATTGATCCAATAAATATTAATACAACAATTAATAAAATTCAAATTTCTCAGGTTGGACCAGGTTCAGCCGGATATGTTTTGATAACCAATTCGGCTGGTACTGCTTTAGAGTGGGTTCCTGCTGGATCCCTATCAAGTGGTACAGTTGTTAGTAGTGTTGCTACAAGTGGTGGAACATCTGTTAATATACATTATCTAACACTTGCTACAGATGCTGTTCCACAAAGTCAATTACTAATTTATAAAAGTAGTGGACAAGCAATTGGTGTAATACCTGCAAATGGTCAAATAGTTGTTAAAAACACATCATCTCCAGGAGCACCACCTTATTCGTTTGTTGGTGAGACAAATACTGGTATTTATAGATCATCATCTAACCAAGTTTCAATATCAATTGCTGGTAATCAAAAATTTGAAGTTTCTTCTACATATGTAAGAGTTCCATCAGGAAGTGGTGTGGCTTCATTAGGATTTAGATTTGGTGGAACTGGTACAACATTTACTTTATCTAATACTGGATTTTATCAAGGAGTAGCTTCTCAAGGAGGATTTATTAGCACTGTTGCTAATAATGATGAGATTCTAAGAGTTGAGGGTGTAGGTGGTTCACAAGGTACTGGTAATGTTAGTATCTTCGGAGGTGGTCAAATGCTAAGATTATATGGTAGAAGTGATGCTACAACTGCTGGGGGTACGCTTATTACATTTTATAAAACTGGTGGTACAAACCCAGCTTCGGTTACAGGCTTAAACTTTGCGTCAGCAACTAGAGCGGGTTATTTTGGGAATGATTCGGGAACTACCGGTGACTTTGTTTGGAAAAATGAAACAACAAATGCTTATATAACACTTTTAAGTAGAACTTCACCAACACTTACACACATACAAAGTTATTCAAACTTTTTTAAAGTATTTGCTGATGGTAATGGTCAATTTTCTTTACAAGTAGAGACGCTTAGTTCAAGTGGACTTGGTATAAATGTTGCTCATACTTCAGAAGCTGCTAGATTTCTTGGTAGAAACCAACAGAATTTTGTTACTTTCTGGGATCAAGTTTCTGGTGGTAGACAATCTATTATAGGTCATGAAGGAACACGAGATCTTAATATTAGAATTGAGGATACAACAAAAGAAATAATATTTAAAGTTGGTAATGAAACAAAAGTAAGAGTTTCCAATTTTGGTACTAAAATTGGATCAAATAATAGAGGTGGTACTTCAATGAGATCGGTTTATCATGGTTGGTTCTTCTGTACGTATAATACTGGTGGAGCTGGAATAACATCTCAAAACTTATATGGTAGTGGTATGAGTGCTAATGGATTTACTTACGTTAGTGGTAACGCAACACCATTTCAAAGTAATGCTAATAGACCAAGTGGATTTATAAAAATTTCTACACCTACTTTTGCTGACGTTGATAAAGTTATTGTTCAAATAACACCAAGATATAGCGGAATTTCAGATCACATGATATTTACTCCGCAAATAAACTCGGTTAATGAGATTAATATTTATTTTATGACGACAGATGCTTTTGCTGGATGGAGTATCAATAGCTTCGCATTCAACATTTCTATATTTGAGATATATCAATAATTATAATTTTTCAAACCACCAATTGAAATAGATATAATTATCACCTACTAAGTTGTAGGTGTCATTCTCATATCTAACAATTATTTTATCTGAATGTGATCTAACAACTTCTATTTCTAAACCTTTATCCATTATAAGTTGCTTACCAGTTTCGACTGAATAGCAAATTATTTCATCATTTACTAATTTGTATTGACCTGGTTCTGGTTTTAACCATTCTTTTATAGTTTTTATTATTAATCCTTTTATTTTAATTATCCATTCTTTTGCTTGATAAAGATCATAATCTTTAAATACTTCAGATTCTAATTCAGTATTAGAGCTCATAATGTTTTCAATAACTCCCCAATACTCTTTTTCACCAATTACAAAACTTAAATAAACATCATAATAGATATTATGTGATTTTATTATTCTGAGTATTTTCATACTCTTTACATCCTGATGTTCAAGAGCTAATTTACCTCTTAATTGAGCATAAGCATTAGAACCTGATAATCTAAACATAATATCATTAATTCTAGCCATCGCTTGTCTAATAGCATCTTGATTTTTATCAAAAGCATTTAAAGATAACTTTGGATCATCTACGCCTGTAATAGAACCTGATGATGTTTCAGCGCTAAAACGTTGAAGATTAAATTCTGTGAATTCTAAAATCAGTTTATTTCTCTTTTTCATATTAATATATATATTAAAATTTATTTATTAAAATATGAGAATTAAAAGGTTTAATGAAAATGAACAAATAGAATTGTCTTCTGATAGAGTTGATGAGATAATTAACGAAGTTGAAGACTTTTTAGATATTTTAAATGATAAAAATAAATATTTATAATCATTAATAACTGAGCTAAATAATTATAAAAACTTATCAGATAAAGGAAATGATCAAATTGATGATTCGATTGCCGCTTTAGAGTTGGTTAAAAAAGATTTAGATAATACATTTGATAAGTTAGACACAACTTTGTCTAATCTTAACTCATATAAGGATGAAGGTAGAAAATACCTTTATACAGAAACTAAATAATTATATGTTTTCAGCTCCTGATCCAAATACCGTTATATTAGGTGGTCCTAATTCACAATTAAACCCATATTGGAACTTTATGTCAGATACTAAAAGTTATTTACGAAAGTTAAAATTAGAGAAGATATATAAATGGAACAAGATAAAATACTTATAGGTGAAAAAGGTCTGGAACTAGGAATTGTATTTGCTCCTTATATTCCAATGACATCTTCTACAATCATTCATGGTTACGGAACGAGAAATATACAGAGAAAGAAAAAAATTAATAAGATATTCAAATTAGAATTGAATATTGATGATGAGTTTCAACCAAGTAATCTTATGATGCCTAGATATTCTAAAAAAATTATAAATAAGAACTTTTACACTACAATAGAAGTTAAATAAAGAAACCCACTTTAATAAGTGAGTTTCTTTTTTATTTGTTATATTTTAATTTGTAAAGAGTTTTGTAAATTAAAGAGACAACTTCATCAATTATATTATGTAAGTGAGTATCTTCATCTGAAATACATTTTCTTTCTTCTTTGATAAATCTTGCTAACTCATTAAAGTATTCGATAGTATCTTTAGATGTAGTATCTTTTGTATCAATTACATCATACTCTTCGATAATACCATATTGACCTTGCCATATTTCAATAAGATCATCAATGAATCCTAAAATACCCTCATAGTATTCACCAAGTGCTGTATGTTTAGCATGAGAACCCATTTCACCTTTAACTTGTAAATGATAAATATGAGCCATTTCTCTACTTTCAAATAATTTAGAAAAGAATTTAGAAGGGTTAGAACCTTCTCCTAAAATTTCTGGTTTCTTTTCAGCACCAACTTCTTCTTCTGATTGAGCTTGTGATTGAACTTCTTTATCTTTTTGACCTTGTAACATTTTCACAAGATCTTCTTTAGACATTTCTTCGTAATTTCCTGGAAGATTAGCATCTTCATTAAATTTTCTAATTTTCTGTCTTTTTAATTCTGAAAATTTTTTCATATCAGTTTTTGTTATTTTTTAATTATATATTAAAAAGATAAAATTGAAAATATCATTTTAATATATACTTTATCAAAAAAAATATAACTTATGAAGTATATAAACAAATACATTAAGTTTTTTGAAAATGAAACTTTAGTTGAACCAGTTGTTCAAACTAAAACTGTTGAAAAAACTGATAAAGTTGAAAAAGAATTGTCAACTGAAAAAGATGTTTTAACTCGTTTTGAGAAAATATATTCTGGTCTTTCCCAAGAAGAAAAGGCTGAAATTAATCAATACTTTGAAAAATAATAAAATTATATGAATAAGAAATTAATAGATTTTTCAGCATTCTTAAATGAAGAAGCAGATGTTAATAAAAATATTGGTCTTCCAGAAGATTTTGTTAGAAGTGCTGAAGAAGACGCAAGAAGAAACTTAGGCGTTAATATCGATTCTGGTGAAATGGGTAGATTGGGTGAGTATATGAAACAAGCTACCGATATCATAGTTCGATCAATTCCAAAACCAGAACTTGAAAATAAGTTTCAACAAATGGAGGATTTGGCTAAAAGAGTTATTCAAGAAGAGTTTAAAACCGTATTCCAAATGCTTCCTTTAGAACTAAAGATTAGACTAATTAGACCGGGAGAAACTATTATGGAATATCTTCCTGAATTAGGTGAAAAACAAGAAGATCCTGGTTCAAGACCTGAGATCAATGAAGAACCTGAAGAGACTAATGAAGTTCAACCAGAAGGATCTGATGAAACACAATCTGAAGAGGAAAAAGATGATTTCTTCGACTTCTTCGACTTTGACTCTGATGAAGAACAACAAGAAAGTGAAGAAGAAAATATAGAGGAAATAACTGAACCAGAAACAACTGAACCAGAAGTAACTAATAAAGATGTTGCTATGGCAATTGATAAGACTCAAATTCTTAACATGATTACTCAGGGTGCTGGAAAAGCAACTAAAGATATTATTAAGTTCTCAGAAACAATTTCTAAAGGATTGGAAGATATAATAGGACCTAACTCTAAAGAATTATTAAAAGTTTGGGGTCAATTATCAGATGAAGCAGATAAAAGAGATTGGAGAGTTCCAATGGATGTTATTAAGGCACTTTTTAAAAATTCACCTCGTGGTATATCAGGTGCTGTAGATGTTAAGTTTGAAAATTATAACTTAAAGTTTAAGAACTCCCAATTAATAATCGAAAGTGGAATGACTTCTAAAATAACTATTAGAGCTTTTGGAGTTGATTTTCCTATGTTAATACATGAGGCAGTTAAAGGTATTTATATGGCACTTCAATCACCAGCTATTAAGAAAAATCCTGAATTAGCTGAAGAAATTAAAAGAGCAACTTCGTCTTATAAAGATGAAACATCTGACTTTAGATATGGACCATTAGCTCAAAAAATGTTTAGAGATTTTGTTAACCATTGTAAAGATGCTAATAGATACCCAAATATGGTTGAAAGAGTATTATTCTTTTTAGCTAAAGATAAAGAGGTTATTCAGAAAAAGCCGGATATGACTGAAGAAGAATTTGAATTAAAAAATAAACAAAATGGTAAATTTACTGATGAAGAATTTTTGAAAATTACAAAGAGTATGTTCTCTGTATTTGATAAAGTTAATACTGAAGCTGGTAAGTTTGAATTTAGAATAAATGAAGGAAAGTTTCAATCATCTGAAGCTAGAACTAAAATCGATGAGATTATTAAAGAAGAAGTCGAATTTGAAGAAGAGTTGGAAGCTGAAGAAAGAGGTGAAGAATTGAAAAAGGCACTTCCAAGTGAAAATGAACCAACTGAAACACCAGTTGCTCATGGTGAAGATGAAGAAGATGAAATTGAGAAATTGAGAAGAGCTACTGCTGAAAGAGAAAGTGATTATGCTAATATGTCACCAAGAGAAATACAAGATTTGATTGATGATGCTCTTGATGAGGGTGATTATGAAAGAGTTAAAATGCTTTCTGGATATTTACCAAAAGAAAGTGCTCAGATTTATTTGAGAGAATTAGAAAGAATAAATGAAAATAAAATAATAAAAGTATGAAACTATTTAAGTATAATAAATTTTTAGATGGAAATATCATAAATGAAAACTTAGACAAGTCTAAGAAATTCATGAAAGATATGTATATTTTAAGAACCGCTATAACCGAAATAGGTAAAGAAGATAAATCAGAGGGAATGCCTTTTTATAAAGGATTAAAGAAACTTTTTGGTGAAGCTAATGGTGAGAAATTAGGTAGAGAATTAAGTACTGGACAGAAAAAAGATATCACACCACTTGATTGTGTTGAGTTGGATGTTGAACAGAGAAAAGAGTTAGGTGCTCAGATGAGAACTGTCACAGTTGATGAAAATAAATTAAGAGAGTTAATATCTACTCCAGAGTTTAAGTCTATCAGAGAATTAAAATGTGAAGTTGATGGTAAAGAATATCAACTAGATAGAGATAATATTGGCCTCTTATTTAACTTTGTTTATTTTTACTACGCTGAAAATATATTAATGGAAGATTTAACAGATACTTATACTAGAGTTGTACAAAATAAAGATTTTTTAACAACATTAGAAAAACCTTTTGACTTAAACTTTATTGATATTAAAATACCAAATAACTTTGAGAAGTTACAAGATTACTTAAATAAAATTCCACTTCAAAGAGCTTATAAAAAGTTCGAGTCTGATTTACCAACTCACTTAAAAAGAGACTTGAAAGAAGCTCCTAAAGCAATTAAAGATCAATTTCGTGATATGGCTTTCGGATTTTCTGAGTTAAGTGATGATCTTGTTAAAGGATTCTGGGGTCAAATGATGATGGATGATAGAGAAGGATCTAAAACAAAGGGTCAAATAGTATTTAGAAGTCCAATTTCTAGATTTAAGAATATTCGTGAATTAATTGAAAATGCTAACGGTTACTTAAAGAGTGCTGGTAATGGATCATTTGATAGTTTCTATAAAAAGTTTCAAGACTGTAACTTACAGTTCCAAAACTCAGGAGCAGATCAAATATTTCTTGATAACGGAATATTTATTCTTGAAGTTAAATCTTATGGAGCTAATAGAATATTAAATGGTCACACAACTCACTGTATTGTAACTGGTTTAGGAGCTTGGAATAGTTATGTTGAGCAAGATAGAAATGGTAGAGCAGTTGCTGAAAATAGACAATATTACATCTATAACTTTAATTTACCATCAACTAATAATATGTGGACAATTGGAGTTACAATTGAACCAGATAGTAGAACTAATCATATTAGAGCAGCTCATAAC
>SXGQ01881265.1_pt1 | contig 24188 bp, 42 predicted proteins | sample 3178371 | NCBI WGS metagenome assembly SXGQ01 (sample SAMN11356859, study PRJNA531348) | freshwater metagenome | isolation source: freshwater sample F1-20 | place: China: Fuxian Lake, Yuxi | collected 2017-12-25 | reverse complement strand
TCAGAGTCGGGATCGATGTCGCTGTCCACGAAGGCGACGAGCTCCTCGTCGATCTCGTCCTCTGAGACGATTCTCGCCCGTGAGACATCGCGATGGCGCGCGCTCTCCGCGAGGATCACGCGCCGGACTATTGAGGATAGGGAGGATGCCATGCGCTAGGTATGCGCCGGCTTGGGCGGGCGCGAGCGGGATTCACCGGAGCGCAGGATCCGTGGTGAATCAAGGCTGGGGTCAAAAGCTGCTTAGAGTCGCCCGGGAAGAAAGTTGAGGGCTGGCCCTGGAGAATGGCGAAGGGCGGCAGAAAAAGAGATTAAAACGGAGAAAAGGGGGGAGGAGACAGAGGAGGAGGCGGAAGGCTCTCGCTCTCATTCGGCGCGACCACATCGTCCGACAGGGGTGGCGGATCTGGGAGGTGGATCGCGCCCGCATCCTCGTCGCCCTCCTGCTCCACTCCCACGAGGTATGGTGCCATCATCCTCCCGGAGGCGACGATCTCACGTTCTCCCACGTTTCCGAGTGTCGCCTCACCCCTCCCTATCATGGCAAGCAGGTCGGCGGTCGGCATCCGAAAGGTCCCAACGGTGCGTGTTGAGTGGCGGCCAATGGCGTACACGCTGGTGAAGTTGGGATCAGCAGACAGAGAGATCGCATCCGTGTCACCACCGCCTCCAGTGTACTCGGTCTGGGACATGAGGTCTGCGAGGGTCGCCTGACGCCGAGCACGATCCTTCAGCACACCCTGCTTATCGCCCGCCACCCGTCTGAGGATCAGCATCCCATCGTGGTCTACCTCCAGCGTGGACCCTTTGCCGCCGAAGGTCCCATCGGCGAGAGACACATCGGGGTGAGCGGGATGAGGACGACGCAGGACTCGCCTGTGAGCCTCATCGGAGGCGGCGCCAATCCGACGGAGGATTTCGTGGGGATCTGCGCCTCCGCCGGGGGACTCAGCCAGCAGGACAGCGCGGACGAGAGAGGAGAGTGTGGGACGCATGCGCGTAACTATAGTTACCCGGGAGGCGAGGACGATGAGCGACATCCTGGGCGCGGCGGTGAGGGAGATCCTCCTGGCGGAGGCAAAGCGGAGAAGGGTGAGGCACATCGCCACAACGGAGGTGCCCGCGGAGACGCTGGAGGACGTGCTGGAGGTGGGGCTCCTCTCCGGGAAGGCTCTCCTCAAGAGGCCCGACCTCCTGAGGAAGGCGCGGCCGGACCCCAAGGAGAGGGCGGCGTGGAGCCGAGAGCACCGAGCATCCCTCAAGAAGGGGGAGCCCACCTTCAAGGGGCCCAACGCGTACATCAGGCCGCCGCCTCCCTCCCTCCGCCTCTCCCCCAAGCACCCCTCCCGCCTCCACAGGCTGGTCCGCCTCACCGTGGACCTGGACGCGCTGATGGAGGAGATCCCGGAGACCCGCATCTACGGCCTGGAGCTCACGCCCTTCCCGGTGACGGAGGACACCTGGGAGAGGATGACGAAGGCGGAGAGGGAGGAGATGGGGAGGGAGATCGGGGACAGCCGGACCCGCTGGCTCTCAACCCCCGAGCTGGACGAGCTGTTCTCTCGGAGCGCGGAGGAGCTGTGGGCGCACTACGATCCCACCCTGCCCCTGTACGCGGGGGACGTGCCCCACATCGCGATCGTCACCCCGGACGGCGTGGTCCCGCCCAAGTTCCTCAGGCGGGTGAGGGACTGAGGGACTAAAAAGTCGCCCAATTTCTCCCGGGAAGAAAGTTGAGGGCTGACCCCGGGGGAGAGGGGCGAGCCCACGAAAAAGGGCTCACACGTCCTGGATCATCTCGTCTGGGACGACGCGGGCGCGAATGTGGGACAGCCCCGCGATGAGGTGCGCGTGGAACCTGTGGTGACCGTCGATCACCTGCCAGCTCCCGGGATCGTGAGGGTGCCGGCGGACGAGGATGGGAGGGAGGGCGGAGGGACCGCGAGACCGGAGGGCAGCCACCATCCCCAGCATCCTCCTCCTGCTCACCGGCTCCTCCATCTTCTCATCGTCCTCAAAGCCAGAGAGGGACGCGAGGGGAATCTCAGCGACGGGGAGGTCGGATATGCCCACGTCGTCGTCGACGTACGCTCCCCAGTCCTGCGGATCGTGAGACATTCGGATGCTCGCCTCGCGGATGACGGATCTAACCAGGGCGGAGAGGGAGGAGGGGCGCATGCGCTAGGTATGCTTCTTCTCCCTCTCCGCGACTCATGTCCGAACTGCGACCCGGAGCGCTGGGTTAAAAGCTTTTGAAAAGTTCCCGGGAGGAGAGTTGGGAGCCAGTCCGCGCGGTGGCCCGGGGCGCTGCCTAAAAGCTCTTCATTTTTTCCCGGGACACGCGCGGGGCTCTGAGCCCCCCCGGGCCCCCCGCCCTCCCCCACAGGGAGTGCAGGGGGCGGGGCCCCTGCCTATATTCTCTTTATAAATTTTATATCGTGCACGCGGTACAGGGGCGCCCCCCCTGTAAATAGAGCGCGTGCGCAGGGCCCCCTCCTGGTGCCCCCCACCCTGACCGGTGGGGGGCCCTATGCCCGTTGGGCATTCAGCCCAACCGCCGGACCAACATCCCGGCATCGGCAAGGAGAAGACCATGGCCATCAACATCAGCAGCAAGTGGCTCAGCAGCATGAAGTCCGGCGGGTGGAGCGAGTCCTCCCTCCACGAGAAGCTCCAGGCCCTCATCGCGGAGATCCGCGGTCGTGGCGTGGAGGCGGTGGTGGAGAAGGGCAACGTCAACCCCCGCACCGGCGAGATCTCGCGCAACCAGTGCAAGATCAACGGCGTGTTCGTGGGCTACTACAGCGGCTTCGGCGCCTCCCCCTGGCAGGTGGGCCCCAGCCGTCTCTGCATGACCCGCGCCGCCGTCCTCTCCCTCATCTGCGAGGGCAAGGAGCCGCAGGAGACCTCCGAGTCCGCCCGCGACTTCAAGGCCCTCGCCGAGATGAAGGAGAAGGCCGAGGCGGCCGAGCAGCCCGCCGCCGTCCAGGCCGCCCCGGTCGCGCTCGTCGCCCCCGGCGTCGACAAGACCGCCATCATCACGGCGGCCATCGCGGCCAAGATGCCGCACAACGAGCTCATGGAGCTCGTCAAGGCCCTCGGCTAGCCAGCCGGGCATCCCCCCACACCCTGACCGGTGTGGGGGGCTCTGCCCGTTGCGCGTCGTACCAACCCAACGGCGCGAGGAGAAGGAATGGGAATCCTCATGGCGGTTGTGGCATCGGTGACGCTGGTGTCCTCCCTGGCGGCGGTCATGGACCGATCGCTGGTCGAGGAGGCAGCGGCGTGCTGGTTCATCTGCCTCACGACCCTGACGGCATGGTACCTCTCATCGGCCCACTGGCTGCTGTGAGCTCCCCCCACACCCTCACCGGTGTGGGGGGCTAAGCCCATTGTCGGGATCTTCCCCCCGGCGCAGGAGTCAGAATGCAGAAGCAGAAGTTCAGCGTCAAGGTGCCCGCGTCACTCGTCAATGAGCTCAGCCTCGCCCTCCGCGAGGCTGAGGCTGAGGGAGAGCGGATCGCCCTCGGTGTGGCCAACGCGCGTGAGCGCTCCTCCGCGGTCTGGTCCGATGTGAGCGAGGGCCGCATCGCGGTCAAGCGCTCTGCACAGCGCCTGAGCGACCTCTCCAAGGCCGCCCGCGGCGACGCGGCCATCGCGGCGCTCATGGCGCCCCTGGAGGACTTCGTCCACGGGGCCCGCGAGGAGCTCGATGCCCTCGAGGCGACGCACGAGGAGGAGTCGCGGACCCTCCGCGCCCTGGAGGCGAAGCTCGCCACCAATCGCGCCCTGTGCGCGGCGCTGTCCGAGGCCCTCGCGGCGTGCGAGGTGGAGGGCGCGTCGTCGCCCGTCGATGAGACGGGTGGGTGGTCGTCCGTCTGGTGAGACGGGTGGGGCGGGCGAGGGTCCGGGTCCCGCAGGCGGGCATGGAGTTCAACACCTCCCTCCCGCCCACCGCAGGGCCCGTGACCATCCTCCCCCGCGACCCAGGGAGAGACAGCGCCCTCCGCGCCCAGAGGGCCGCTCGCCACGTGCCGTGGCGCAGCCCCCGCACCGTGATTGGTGCGGGGGCCAAGCGCCGTTGCCGGATCTTCCCCCGGCATGGAGCCAAGACATGTCCAACGAGTTCTGCGAGGAGATCCTCGCGCTCGCGTCCTCCCTCAAGCTGGTCCCCCTGAAGGTGCGCGGCGTCAGCCAGTGCGCCTTCCAGGTGACGGTCAACGGCGCCCCCATGCTCTTGTGGGTCGGGTTCTACCCCGGCTTCTGCAAGGTCAAGGGTGTGTCGTGGCAGGTCTCCCTCAGCACGGACGCCAAGGCCGTGCGCTGGGGTGTGACCGAGGCGGGCGTGGTGGAGTTCCTCTCGACCGCGCTCATCGCTGACGGTCACCCCGTCGCCCGTTCGGGCAAGGACCTGAAGGCCCTCCGCAAGGGCTGATCAGGTTCTCTCCCAGGCAATCCGCTCACCTCAGCAATGGGGTGGGCGGATTGGCCTGTTGCGCAGGATCACTTCCCCTGCGGCTACAGAGAGGACAAGATGGACAAGAGCAACAGCAAGAGCCTGATCACCCTGATCGTCGAGCACGCCACTCTCCCCGAGGCGTCCTGGTTGAACGACTGGGACCTGCGCGATCGAGTCTCAGCGGCGTGGGACACTCTCAAGTCCCACGAGGATCTGGCGGACCTCTACACCGCCCTGATGGGCGAGTACCAGTCCCGCTGCGACGCCTACAAGGCGGAGCACGGTGGGAGCTGGCAGACCCTGGGCAGGTTCGGAGATGAGGACCGCAAGATCCTCCAGCGTCTGGAGTACGCACACCTCCGGGCAGCCGGTCTCCTCGGTGAGCTCTCGTGGTTCGGGCGGGCCCACCTGTGGGAAAAGACCCACTGGCCGAAGGGGCGGCGGTTCGTCGATGGCGGCAGCCTGGCGCGGTCGTTTGACCACATCCTGGACCGCTACGAGGGACCTCGCGTCGATCGGGCGGCGGGCTACGTCCCGACCCGGTGTATCTCTGCCTCCTCCTCGTGCCGTGAGTACAAGGTCGCCCTCGGGCGGTACTTGTTCCTCGGAATGACGGGGATGTACGGAGACCTGAAGCGCCTCAGCGAGGAGAGGTCGATCCAGATCGCTGAGCAGGGGCTCACCTTCGCTCGTCTCAGCGAGCGGTGGGTCGAGAGTCCCTGTGGGTGCCCGGCCTGCGGGGATGCAGTCACCAGGTACAGGAACACCAATGAGTCCTGGCTCTACCCGCGGGACGTGGCGGAGCGCGCCGGGTGGTTCAACCCCTACGCGGTCTGAGAGACAGAGAAGATGAGGCAACCGCTCACCCCCTCGCCGGGGTGGGCGGCTTGGCCTGTTGCGACGGACATCCCCGGCGCAATCGGAGAAGACAGATGGAACTCAACTACACGCAGAAGCGCATCCTGGACCGTGTCAAGGACGACAACCGCCGCCTCCAGGAGGCACAAGTTGTCCTGAAGACGAACAAGTACTACGATACTGTGGTCGAGACCGCTGAGAAGCACCTCGCCCAGTCCCTCGAGAAGGCAGCCGAGGCGGAGATCCCCGCTGAGCTGATTGTCGAGGCCACGTCCTACAGGCCGGTGTCCAAGCTCCGCGAGGAGATCGTGGAGCTGAACCGGCGCGTCTCCCACTACCAGGAGATGCTCGAGGCACGGGACGCAGACCGTCAGGCGCTCCGCGAGGAGGTCGCCGCCTACCAGCAGGTTCAGGTCAGCATGCAGAAGGAGTACGAGGACCTCTACGCCACCCTCAACCGCGCAAAGGCACGGTTCGGCGGGATCGCCACCGTGGCGGTCTTCGGTGGGCTGGTGTGGGGCGGGACGCAGGTCCTCGACTGGCTGGGCCTCGCCACGTCCTCCCCCCTGGCCTTCGTGGCCATGGTGGGCGTGTCCTTCGTGGGCACCCTGGCGACCATGATCGCCATCGACTCGACGATCGACGGGTAGGGAAGAGCAGAGAGAGAGAAGGGAGCCGTCCGGTCCAGCAGTGGGCCGGGCGGTCTTGCCTGTTGCGCTGGCCGCTACCTCACCGGCGCGATTGGAAATGCATGCCCCGCCCCCTCCCTGACAACGTGATTCCCTTTCCCACTCTGCGGCCAGATCACTGGTCAAACAGCCTCAGCGATGAGGCGAACAGGGACCTCGATAACCTCGACGCCCTGCGCGAGCAGGCGCTGAGGGAGAAGGAGGCGTGGGAGCGGGGACGCGTTCCCTGCCTCCCCGCGTCCACTGACTGTGGCCAGTTCACCAGCCCCAGCGGCTGGAACAGCCTCAAGGGCTGACAGGCGTCGCCCACCCCCTCACCGGGGTGGGCGGCTAGCGCCGTTGTCCGAGACAAACCACTCGGCATCGGAGGTCAATTGTTCACCATGACTTCGCTCATCGTGTGGATGGGCATCATCCTCTTCGCCCTCAGCTGGACGGCCGCCTTCATGGCGGGATGGTCCGGACGGGTCGTCGTCGCGGGAATCCTCCTCGTGGAGGGGTTCCTCGGCCTCTGCGTCTCCTTCTACGCCATCGACCCCGAGCGCTTCCTGCTCGGCGTGGCGCAGCTGGTGTCCCAGTGAAGGCGGGCCTGAAGTTCTCCGCCCTCTCCACCTACGAGGACATCGCTGGCATGGGCAGCTACGGCTCCCAGGAGTGGATCGAGTTCACCGTCCAGGAGGACGGCAGCGCGGTTCAGGTCTGGGCGTTCGGCACCACCACGCTCCCCCGGGAGCAGGTGGAGCGCCTGTTCAGCCGCGGTCGCTGCCTGGGCCTGGGGTGCAACACCACCCTCTCCCAGCCCACCGTCATCGGGTAGTGAAACGCCGTCCGGACCTCACCGTCCGGTCGGCGTTAGCCCGTTGCGACCGGACCACAACACCGGCGCTTGGAGATGACATGACGCAACGAGAGCACGACGAGGACCTCCTCGCCGCAACCGAGGCCGCAATCGAGGAGTGCGCCACGGCGATCGGGGCGATCGCCTTCATCCCGGAGGACCGCCTTCGGGAGCAGGACAAGATCGCCCTGGGAGAGTACGCTGGGGCGAAGGCGGAGCTCGAGTGGATCAGGAAGGACCTCATGCAGAGGCTGGGCCGCGTGGACTTCAAGTTCAAGGGTCCGGTGCAGATGCGGGAGGCAGAGTCGGGGATCAAGCTCCCCGATCTCATCCTCCCCATGGGCTTCACGCCCAGCAGCGTGGAAGAGGTTGAAGCTGAGGCGCAGCGACTCCTCTGCCTCCCCATCACGATGACCACCTACGACCCTCTCACGGGTCGTGTGAAGATGTTCATCTAGGCGATCCGTCCGTCCCAGCAATGGGACGGGCGGCTAGCGCCGTTGAGCGGTGCCTTCCCGCCGCCGCAAGGAGAGGACAATGGTTTCTAAGGAGTTTCGGACCGCAGTCATCATGCAGCTCCAGGAGATCTACTTCCCGATCGGCTCCGGCCGGGTGGGGTACATCCACCTCGAGTTTGAGGAGTGGCCCAACGGCCGCGCCGTCGAGACCGAGGTGCGAGCGGTTGAGTTGATCAAGTGGATGGGTGTGGAGAACACCCGCAACACGATCGACGGTTTCGGGCTGCTCACGTCCGAGGTGCCCACCATGGACATGATCCTGGCGGAGATGGTCCGCCCAGGACGCGTCCCCAGCACCTGATCAGCGGCTCCCCTCCGCGCCCTCACCGGCGCGGGGGACAAGAGCCGTTGCGGATCCACCCACAACAGGATCGCGCAAGGAGAAGACAATGGTTCTGTACGTGGAGGACTACCTGGGGGGAGCTGCGGTCGTTCCAGACCGCAAGTTCACCTGGTACTTCGGAGGTTTCTTCCCGATCAGCGTCAAGTTCGCGCACCGCGTCTACGGATTCTCCCACAACTACCACGGCCCATTCAAGGTGATCGTGGAGGAGAGGACGGGCGGCATGTCCCGATTCCAGATGCTGGCCATGCCGTTCACCGAGGAGGCGCTCAAGGCGCTCAGGTGGCGCGATGAGGGCTGATCGGGACTGGGAGGAGATCTTCCTCCAGGCTGCACTCATCTGGATCTGGCCCGCTGCAGTGCTGATCATCCTGGTCAGCAAGGTCCTCGGATTCTAGCTCGGGCGCCGCGCACCCCTCACCGGGTGCGCGGCCTAAGCCCGTTGTCCGGGACAACTTCACCACCCGGCGCTCAAGGTAGGAAGACATGAACAAGATCATCAACACCAGCTGGCCCATCGCTGCCACGCATAATGGGTCCTTCCACGCCGACGATGTGGTGGCTGGGTCGATCCTCGCCCTGGTCCACAACTGGAGCATCAACTTCGTCCGCAGCCGCGACCCCGAGGTCCTCGCTTCCGCAGACATCGTCTACGACGTGGGCGGGGTGTACGACCCCGCCAGCGGCCGCTTCGACCACCACCAGAAGGACTGCGACGTCCGCTGGAACGGTCAGACCCGCATGTCCTCCGCCGGCATGGTGTGGCTGCAGTACGGCAGCATCATCGTGCAGCGGGAGGCTGGGGACCTGGACGAGGTGGGACGCATGTGGGCCTGGGACCAGGTCTACAAGACGCTGATCAAGCACATCGACGACCTGGACAACGGCCAGGGACCCCTCACCCAGGGCGGTCTGTCCGATGCCACCCTGTCCTCGGCGATCGGCGACTTCAACCTCGTCGGCAACGCCACCGAGGCGGAGCACTTCAAGATGTACATGTACGCCTTGGAGATGTCCATGGGCACCGTCAGCCGCCGGGTCCGCCACTGCGTCGCGGCGGCCAAGCAGCGCATGAACCTCCGCGCCAAGCACGAGGGCCAGAAGATCGTGGTGCTTGAGGAGCCCATCGACCCCATGGTGGTGTCCGAGACGCTCTTCGACGCTCTCCTGATCGTCCAGCCGCAGTACGGCCAGTGGATGGTGGTTTGCGTCCCGCCGCAGTCCGACCGCTTCAGCCAGCGCCTCCCCTTCCCCGAGGGGTGGGCTGGCCTCCGCGGTCCCGCTCTGGCCGCCGTCCTCGCGGACGGTCTCGCCAAGGCGGAGGCTGAGGCGGACACCACCGGCGCGCAGACCATGGTGCACGGCTTCCGCTTCTGCGGCGGCATGGTCACCAAGGAGGCCGCCCTCGACCTGGCCCAGCAGGTCCTCAGCGCCTGATCGACAGAAGATCGGACGGCACGCCGCCCATCCCCTCGCCGGGATGGGCGGCCTCTGCCGTTGCGACCGGATCACTCAACACCGGCGCAAGGAGAAGACATGAAGAAGAGCAACAACAAGGTGGTCGACGTCGTCATCAGCAAGTCCTACTGCCCCGACTACAGCCGCCTGGCGGGAGAGTGGCTGCTGGACCACGGCGCCGACCCCGCCAAGGTGAAGCTCCACGGCGGCAAGTACGACCGCCGCACCTCCGCCACGGTGCTCCTCGAGCGCTGGGACCCGCTCCTCGTGAGGTGCGTCAGCGAGCTCCAGGAGCGCGCGGGCAACGTCTACGTCGCCGAGGCGCACGGCCCCTTCGTGGTGGACACGGTCCAGGACCAGGAGGTCATCCTCCACCGCGACAGCTACAGCTGGGTGGATCACTTCTGGCGCGAGGAGGAGCCCACGCCGAAGGCCGAGCCGGAGGTCAAGGCGCCGGTCAAGGAGGAGCCCACCTCCCCCTCCGCTGGGGACCTGAGCGAGGACGTCAGCGAGGACGACAACGTCTACTCGCGCTACAGCTGTCGCGATGATGAGGCGCTCAGGGCGTCGATCGGCAAGCGGGTCGTCGGAGTCAAGGGGCTGGAGAAGGGAAGCGACCTGCTGGTCATCAAGACCGAGGCGGGCGACCTCACCTTCAGGCACTACCGCGACTGCTGTGAGTCGGTGGCGATCAACGACTTCGAGGGCGACCCCGAGGACCTGATCGGCGGCATCATCGTGGTGGCCGAGGAGAACTCCAGCGACCCGAACGCCAAGGGAGACAGCGCGGACGCGTGGGACTCCTCCCACACCTGGACCTTCTACAGCGTCCGCACCACGAAGGGCGACCTCTGGGTGCGGTGGCTGGGGTGCAGCAACGGCTACTACTCGGAGGCGGTCACCGCCGAGTGGCTCCCGGCAGTCGTGAGCAACTGACAGCAGAGCAGAGGCAAAGGCCAACCGTCCGTCCCAGCAATGGGGCGGGCGGCTTGAGCCGTTGCGCGGGACAACTTCACAACCCACGCTTTCAAGGACAGAAGACATGGCCAAGAACAACAACAAGGTCGCCTGGACCAAGACCGCCACGACGACCATCTACAAGATGGACACTCTCAACGGTCTGCGCTCCAGCAGCGTCACCGAGACCACCGAGGTGATCGAGGTGGCTGAGGAGGTGGGCTTCGACCCGCTGGAGGTGCGCGACGCCGCCGAGGTCCGCCGCTTCCGCCGCCAGGCTGAGTCCTTCATGGACCGCCTCTGGTTCGGCAGCGACGAGTAGCACAAACACACGTCACAGACAGCAACACAACCCAACCCAAACACGGCGGATCCCGCCCATCCCTCACCGGATGGGCGGGCTAAGCCCGTTGTCCGGGACAAACTCTCACTCAACCCTATCCCCGGACTGGAGGCCACATGGCCATCACCAACATCGGTCACATCAACACGGCGATCCTCGACCTCGCGAAGGAGGTCGAGGCGGAGGTGACCCTCACGGGCAACACCTGGCGCGGCGCTCCTGCCCGCAACCAGGCGATGCTGAACGGTCGGTTCGTGGGCTTCTACGCCCAGGAGTCGTTCGGCGGCAACGGCACCGAAGGCTGGCAGCTCGGCAGCGGCCGCCTGAAGGGCAGCCGTGAGCAGGCGATCCACTTCGTCAAGACGGGCGAGCTCCCGGTCGACGGTGTGGCGGCGCCCCGCAAGGCGCTCCCCGCCGCCAAGAAGGAGGAGCCGACCGCGACGCAGACCCAGCCCACCGCGCTGGTGAAGCCCGCGATCGACCCCACGCCTATCATCACCGCCATGATCGCCGCCGGCAAGCCGCAGGACGAGATCCTGGCGATCATCGCCGCGCTGAAGGCCTAGTCGCCCACGGGCTGACCTTCCGGCACGCCGTCCACCCCCTCACCGGGGTGGGCGGCCTCTGCCGTTGCGCACTGAAGCGCGTCTCAAGGAGAACACACACATGGAAGACAGGAACACTGATCCCGGCATCATCAAGCTCAAGCTCAAGGAGGAGGTCAAGAACCTGCGTGACGCCCGTCGCGCCGATCGGATCGAGTTCATGGAGGAGAGCCAGCGCCAGACCCAGGCGTACAACACGCTGGCGAGCATGCACAACGAGATGCTGGACAAGGCTGACAAGGCGGTCAAGCTGGCGGCGACCCTCGGGTCCTGCCTCGCCGGCCTCGCGACCCTCAGCACGCTGCTAGTCGTCACCGCCTGGCTGGAGGGCACGGTCCCCCTCCGCGCCGGCGTCATGTCCGCGATCCTCGCGGCTGGCGTGGGCTTCTTGGTCCACACCCTCGTCGACAAGGCCTTCTGGGGCGACGAGGAAACGGAGTGATCTGCACGATCATCGCAATCTGCGCGATCCTCTGGCTCGAGTGGGCGTGGAAGCGGATGAACGAGCACTGACAGGAAGGCACGCCGCCCACCTCAGCAATGGGGTGGGCGGCCTCTGCCGTTGCCAACCAAGGAGAAGGCAATGGACGACGACTGGACCTGGCTCGCATCGATCATCGTGTCCCTCACGATGGTCTCACCCCTCATCGCCTACTGGCTCTAGGAGAGACATGCGCACTCGAGATCCTGCAGACACCGCCGCCGACGTGGAGGACGCGAACCAGCGGCTTCCCATCGGCGCGCGGGTTCGAACCCACAGCAACACCAGCCTAGGAACCGTGGCCTGGCGTCCCTTCGTCTGTGACGCCGGAACGGTCTCGGTCCTCGTCCGGTGGGATCATCTCCACCCCGACCGCAACACGACCTACGTCAGGACGCGGGACCTGATCAACATCTAGCGCACAGCAACCCACACCAACGCCTCGCACCTCAGCAATGGGGTGCGAGGATTCACCCGTTGGGCGATCCTGCCCGAATCACACACAGGAAGACAATCATCATGGCACACTACAAGCCCAAGACCATCACCCCCGTCTACAGCGAGGCGCGTCTGGTCCTCCTCCGCGAGCCCTGGCTCCGGTACAAGGAGGTCCACGCGAAGATGGCGCAGACCTGCAACTCCTCCTCGGTCGAGACGTACGGGGCATCGATCCGCCACGAGATCGGCTGCGAGCTCCGCTCCATCGGCGGCAAGGAGGTGATGGAGGTGGACTACGACAAGTACACCGCGGCCTGCACCAAGTACGCGGTCCGTCCCCTCACCCTGAAGACGCTGCTCAAGGCGTCCTCGCCCAAGCGTCAGATCGTGGCCAAGCCGGAGCAGCTCCCGCCGCCGCCGGAGGAGATCATCGTCCCCCAGATGGCCAGCGGGGAGGACACCCCGGCAGCGGTGGAGACCATCAACCTCCCGCCGTACCACGTGATCGTCGAGTCATTCAGCCTCGGTGGGGACATCAAGGCGAAGAAGGCGAAGCTCACCAAGTCCTTCGAGGAGGCTGAGCTCCGCATGTCTGACGCTTCCTCCGAGCTCCGCGGACTGGAGGCGCTCCGCAAGGACCTGCTGGACAAGGTGGCCGCACTGGACGACAAGATCAGCGCCCAGCGTCAGATCATCGACGAGGCGACGCAGGCCATGGACGTCATGCTCACCCTGGTCGACGCGCCCGACGCGGTGATCGACCTGGTCCTGTGAGCTGAGGCAAGTAGGCGACCGATCCACCAGGATCGGTCGTCGAAAAGTGGGTCCCGTGGCCCGCCGTCCCGCCGCTCTTCTGTCTTCTCCCGGCGCGCTCCCGCAGTTCCCCGTCCAATCCTGGGTGGGGGAGACGGTGCGGGACGCGGGGGCTAAGGCCGACGGACAGGGGATCCACTTTTCGGCGACCGATCAACCTACAGCAGGAGGAAGCATGAAGTACGAGTACGACAGCTGGGAGAACTTCAAGGCGATGTTCAGCGGGATTGGCGAGGACCTGAAGATCACGGTGGCCCTGCTTGCCCTCACGGCTCTTCCGGTCTACCTCGCGTTCTGGATCATCATCAAGCTCATGGAGGCAGCATGATCAGCAGGAAGAAGGGCAGTCAAATCAAGTGCCACGGCTGTGGCAAGTCAAAGACCTTCGATGTGGGCGAGATCACCATCGCGGAGGACATGCACCTGATCAAGATCGGGGGTGGGTACGGGGACGAGTACCCCCAGGACCTGGAGTGCATCTCCTTCGACATCTGTGGGACATGCCTCAAGGAATGGGTGGACGGCTTCGAGGTGCCACCCGAGACTGAAACGCTCGACATCATCATCTGAGGAGGAAGCATGAGCATCAGGGAAAAGGAAATCGCGCGTCTCAGCAAGTACGACTCCGACGTCCTCCGCGAGGCGCTGGCAATCGCCGAGCGTCGGGAGGAGGAGATCAGGAACCTGCCCCTCCACATCCCGGAGGACATGAAGGAGTTCCTCCAGCTGATGGTCAACAGCCGCCACGGGACGCGGCGGGACAGGCTCTTCTTCATGGAGCAGGCCATGCGTCACCCGCGCAGCAACTACTACTGCCAACTGGTCAGGGATCGGAGCGGCAGGAGCGACGAGCAGCTCACTGCCCTTCACAAGGAGATGAGGCGGATGAACGCAGAGATCGAGAACACCAATGACATCAGGGGGTGCTCATGAGCCGAGAAGAGAACCGCCACCACCGCGACCGCATGCTCCAGCGCGGCCGGAAGGTGCACAGCATGACGATGAACATGGGGCAGGCCAACGACGACGACATGCGATGGCTGGACCGCGTGGCCCACCAGTTCGTGAAGACCAAGGCCGCCTGCAGCTGCTACATGTGCGGCAACCGTCGCCGTCACGAGAAGGGCGATGAGCGGCTGACGGTCGCAGAGATTCAGTCCGACCTCACAATGCGTGAGGCGATCGAGGAGATCTTCTCCGTCGAGGACAGCAACTAGCACTTTCCACGGGATCTCAGCCTGGCGCCCGTCGGGATCCCACCACCAACGTCGAGGCGCAGACACACACAGGAGACAACATCATGGCAACCAAGAACAACGGCTTCCTCTCCGTCATCCCCACCGTCGCGGCCGAGGTGGGCGTCAAGAACGAGGACATCGTCGCCATCGCGGTCAGCCGCCGCGAGCGTGCCCTCAAGGCGGCGGTGGCGCGCGTCACCCAGGCGGGCAAGGATGCCCGGGACAGCGTGGCCAAGCAGAAGAAGGAGATCGAGGACCTCCTCCAGGCCCAGGCGGAGTCGCAGATCGGAGACCGCGCTGCAGCCCTGAGGATTGCCCTCGAGGCGCTCGGCGAGAAGGTGAGCGGACAGTCCATCCGGTGGGTGAAGTCCAGCGCGCCTGACAGCTTCGAGGCCTACGTGAGCCTCAGCATGGACGTCTCGAAGAGCCTCAGCCACCCCGCCAATCCCTACACGGGCTTCCACACCGCCCACCGGAACTCGGTCAACTTCGGCTGCGAGGCCCTGGTCCTCACGGACGAGATCACCTCGCGCCTGGCGACCCTCAAGGCGACGGAGGCGGAGATCGACACCGCGATCGGCCAAGTGCACGCCCTGCGTGAGGAGCTGAAGAACATCGGCGAGATCGAGCGGTCCGCCCGGGCGCAGCTGGCGGAGGCGACGCTCTCCACCTCCGAGGGAGGACGCGCCATCCTGGACGTGATGGGCGCCATCCCGGGCCTGATGGAGGTGCCCAGCATCGGCCTCGTCCTCACCGTGGGAGGTGAGTGATGTGGGGCCTGCGCTGCGACGCCGACAAGAATGAGAGCCAGCGGTGGGCGCTGATCAGGACGCGGGTGAAGGCGCACCTCCGGGAGGAAACGGCGGGAGGCTTGCCCCCTGCCGTCCTGGAGACGGTCACGCGGCTGCTCGAGGGGGACGAGGGGTACGTCTGCTGGCAGGCGACCTCCGACGTCGTGAAGATCCTGGACGCGGAGGACTTCCTCACGTTTGAGTCGTGGGCGGCTCTGGTCGATCACGCGGGGAGCGCTGGGTTCACTCGCGGCAACGACAACGTCTTCTACGAGAGCATCAAGGAGGACCACCCAATTCACGCCATAAAGAAGACGGGAGCTGCCTTCGTCTGGGACACCGCCTGGAGAAGCTACAGCAGGTACAACTTCAGGTCTGGGGATGGGTTCAAGACCTACAGCGTGAACATCACCCTCACATCGTCGCTCTTCACCCAGCTCTCCTACGGCGTCCTCGTCACCTACGACAAGGAGGTGGGCGAGCAGAAGAAGCAGCGGCGGCTGCAGCGGAAGACTGAGAGGAGCGCAGGGCCAAAGCTTCCGCCGATGCCAAGCGTTGAGCTGATCGGATCCCTGATGAAGAGGATGTGCGTCATCTCCGACAAGTACGGCGCTCAGCTGGAGGCGACCTGGCGTCCGGGCGACCCAAGCGACAGAGCAAACTCGCTCTTCGTCATGGGCACGGTCATCAGGCGAATGATGGCCATCCAGTCAGCGCTCGGACACCCGTGGCTCCACCGAGAGGAAAAGCGCTTCCAGACGGCCGCTGTGGACAGCGCGAACGCGGTGCTCTTCTTCCGCGACGGCCTCCTGGCGAGGGAGGAGGAGTGGAGGGACCTGGTGCCGTGGCTTGAGGAGGCGCTGGCGACGATCAAGGTCAGTGAAGATCAACAACAGGAGGTAGCATGAGCGACGTCATTCGAGAGCTCGGAGTCCTGGTCAATCGCGCGCAACGCGAGAAGACGGACGCCTTCGTGGAGGCAAACCGCGAGGAGATCGTCTCCGCCGCGTGGGGCATGAGCGAGACCCTTTGCAGGTGGCGCTCGCTGTGTGCAGCTCATCCGTGCGACAAGTACGGGCGCTGGACAGAGCAGCCGACGCCGGAGAGCGAAATCCGCGTCTTCCACGCAGCGAACGGACCAAAGATCGTTGCCGAGTCCGACAGGCTCGCGGCAGACCTCGATTCGGACATGAGAAAGGGATTCTACGCGGCGCTTCACATCATCGCTCAGCAGACAATCAACAACAACAAGGAGGGTGCATGAGCACGATCAGCGACACGGTCATGGCGTCAGAGGAGGCCGCCGACGGCATGGAGCAGTGGGAGCCGAAGCCGCCGCCTGAGGGAGGATACGAGGTGACGAGGATCCACCCCTACGGCGAGGGCGCCGAGGACTTCGTGGACAACATCACCTCCATGGCCCGCCACGACCCAGACATGGCGAGGATCAGCGCGGAGGCTGTCGGCTTCCCACTGGACGAGAAGGAGGTGACCTCGGTCCGCCTCGGCGGCCTCCGCCAGGAGTGGGGCAACCTGATCCTGGAGCGTCGCGAGAAGCGCAAGGAGGTGCTGGAGGCGGAGCGCAAGGAGCGCGGCGAGCTCATCAAGCGCGCGATCGACGACCTGGTGGACAGCCTCAAGGAGGCGGAGGAGGACGCGGCGGAGCAGGCAGAGACCCAGTGACAGCAGAAACGAGGAACACACACACGTGAGGTGAAACATGGCATTCAACAGGAAGTTGATCCTGCAGCGGGCGGCTGACGCCCGCGCTGTGGCAGCGGTCAACGCGGCGCTGGCCCCCAAGGACGAGGACGATCCGATTCTCGACCAGGCGCCAGCGGTGAGGACTCCCGCCAGGACCAAGCGGAAGGATCCTCTCTTCAAGCCCAAGCCCAACGACCGCCTGGAGCTCTGGGCGCCGATGTCGATCGTCGGCGTTCCTGTCACCCGGGAGAACGGACGGGTGAGCAACTTCCCCTCAGGCACGCCATGCGTCTGCGTCCATCCTCCTCGCGCCATGTTCAAGGGCAAGGAGATGATGATGGACATCCGGATCGACGAGGCGGACGGACCCGTCCTGGGATGGATCCGAGCGGCGCACGCACGGTGGGCGCCGCAGCAGGCCGGATGATGGAACCCCAGCGTCAGGCGAAGGTCGGGGACCTGGTGATCGCGCGGACGTTCCTCGTCCGCAGCGGACCCCACAGCCTCGTCGGCCAGGTGGTGAGGCAGACAGACATCATGTCGGAGGTGCTGACGACGATCGGATCAGTGCTGACAAGGACATCAGGACTCGAGGTGGTACAGCCCGCCCATCTCGATCACACACAGGGCAGGAGGCAAGCATGAAGATCGAGGACATCGACGACGCGATCATCGATCGCATCTGGAAGCGCGAGGAGGTCACGGACAACGAGCTCTGGAGCAAGTTCTGGTCCCTGACGGAGCCCGAGGCTCGCGACTACGCCAAGCAGAGGTGGTTCCCGGACCGACACGTCAACCAGAACCACATCACCCGCAAGGTCAAGAGGTTCTGGCCCGTGATCGACGGCGCCGTGACCCGGATGCGTCGTGACCTGGAGCGTAACCCCGCCTTCCCGAAGGTGTGGCGTGCCTTCAACTACGACTACTCCACGGGCACCCTGGGCTACGTCATGGCGGGCACTCGGGACGAGGCGAAGCGCCTGTTCGACCTCTTCCTGCCTGCATGCGAGGCGGAGACCGGACACTCGCGGTTCATCGACCTGGCGTTCGTCGCGCCGATCGAGGATGCGCGGATCCACTGCTCCATCCAGAACACGTCGATCGCCGCATCAATGGTCGAGTCGATCAATGAGATCCAGCTCGACATGAAGCGTGCAGTGGAGAGGCAGCAGGCCAAGATCGCCAGGATCGAGGCACGACGCGACTGCTTCATGATCCTGATGTCGTCGGTCGGCAGCGGCATGGCAGATCAGGCGTCCGAGGTCAACAGCGAAGACAACAGCAGCGACGCAGTCGCTGAGGAGGTGGAGCTCTAGCACAGGCAAGTCAGATGCTCCTGCGGTTTCCAGGTGGCCGCAGGATCATGGAGAACGTCGGTCCGATCCCGACCACCTGGATCCTCAAGTCAGAGTCAGTCAACAACCGGGCACACACACACGCCCACTCAAGTCAGCAGGAGTCAATCATCATGGAAATCAAGCAGCTGCTCACGGTCCTCCCCGTCCTCCCCGCCACCATCTCGATCCTCCTCAAGGGTCCGCACGGTGTCGGCAAGTCGGCGATGCCCCGCCACGTCGGCAAGGTGCTCGGCCTCACGGTCGTGGACCGCCGCCTCTCGCAGATGTCGGAGGGCGACCTGGTCGGCCTCCCCGAGCTGGTCAACGGCGTGACCCGGTTCGCGCCGCCGGACTGGTTCATGCAGGCCTGCCGCGAGCCCCGCATCCTCTTCCTGGACGAGATCAACCGCGCGACGCCTGAGGTCATGCAGGCCGCGTTCCAGATCGTCCTCGATCGGGAGCTCAACGGCCACAAGCTCCACCCCGAGACCCGGGTCTACTCGGCGATCAACGCCTCCGCCGAGTACCAGGTCAACGACATGGACCCCGCGCTCCTCGACCGCTACTGGGTCGCGGAGGTCGAGGCCACGGTGGAGGACTGGCTCGCCTGGGCCAAGGGCGACGGCAAGATCAGCAGCGACGTCACCGACTTCATCATGGCCAACCCGCAGCACCTGCGGCACACCGGCCCCATGGAGCCCGGCAAGGTGTACCCCAGCCAGCGCAGCTGGGAGCGCCTGGACATCTCGCTGCGCCACGCACAGGTGGACACCGACCCCGCGTCGCCGCTCTTCCTCCACATCAGCCAGGGCTTCCTGGGGATCGAGACCAGCCTGGCCTTCCAGGACTTCGTCAAGAACTCCCAGCTCCGGACCAAGGCGGAGGACGTGCTCAACGACTGGAAGAAGAACGAGGCCAAGATCAAGGGCCTCGGGCTGGACCGAAAGAACGACCTGATCGAGAAGATCAGCGACCACTGCAAGACCAACGACTGGTCGGTCAAGCAGGTGGACAACCTCACCGAGTTCTTCGAGTCCCTGCCCGAGGAGCTCCGCCTCTCGCTCTGGACCAAGGTGTGCGCCCACGGCCGCCAGCGCCTCGAGAACATCAAGAAGGTGCACCAGAAGATGGGGCCCAAGGTGGTCTCGGCGGTGGACAGCGGCAACCGCGTCAAGTAGCGGCAACCGGTGCGGCGGTGGGGCTTCGGCCCCACCGCCAATCCGCGACAGAGGAGGTGATCATTGAAACCGGGTGACCTGGTGGTGGCCAGATACGCAGTGCAGCTCTACCGATTCATCGGTTTCAGGGGTGAGGTCGGCGTCGCGACTTGGGGAGAGACGCTGCTGGTCGTTCCCCACGAGATGGCGTTCCCTGGCATATACACGAACGAGGTGAGGGTCCTCCACCACAGGCACGGGGTCGCGTACGCGCCAACTGCGCAGCTGGACCTCCTTCAGCGGTCAGATTCAACGTCTTGACGCCCATCCTGGGCGGGCGTCGGCGCCGTCGGTGAATCCTCTCCGGCGGCGACAAGGTCCAGAGGTGAACGGGTCCGAGACTGACAGGACCCACAATCAAGCAAGGAGCCAACATGGCACAGGACAAGAGCAACAACACGGCAAGCGACCTGCCCCGGCAGGACGAGGACGAGGTGGATCCGGTCAAGGCCGCCGCCTTCAAGCTGGACCCCTACATGGTCCGGCTCCTGTGGGAGGAGCCCTTCTTCGCGGTCCTCATGCGGACCATCGACCGCATCCGCGACGACAAGTTCCCCACCGCAGGCGTCACGGTGCACAACTCCAGCCCGACGCTGATCTACAACGGGTCGTGGCTCTCCACGCTGAAGGACGGTCAGGTCCTCGGCCTGCTCAAGCACGAGGCCTACCACCTCGTGTACCGGCACGTCGTGGAGCGACGCAAGACCCCGCATCGGACGTGGAACTACGCCACGGACCTGGCAATCAACGGCCTGCTGGATCCGGACGAGCTGCCACCCGGCGGCCTCTACCCCGGCAAGCCGCTGGTCATCAAGCCCGAGGTCTTCGCGAAGCTCACGCCCGAGCAGCAGGCGTCCTTCAAGGCGCTGTCGGACCTGATCGCCTCCTTCCCGCAGGGCAAGGCCAGCGAGTGGTACTTCAGCCGCCTCAACCAGAAGGGTCCCCACCAGCAGGCGCTGGAGGGCAGCGGCAAGGTCAAGATCAAGATCAAGGGCGGCAAGGGCAAGGGCAGCCCAGGCAGCGGCGACCAGCCCGGCCACGGCGAGGGCGAGGGCGGCGACCAGCCTGGGCAGGGTGACGGTCAGGGCGACGAGATCGAGGTGGACATCATCGGCGGCGACAGCCACGACGGCTGGGACGACCTCGACGAGGCTGACCGCGAGATCGCCAAGGGCAAGCTCAAGGAGGCGCTCGGCAAGGCGCAGCGTCACGCCGACAACAACAACGCCTGGGGCTCGGTCCCAGCCGAGATGCGTGAAGAAATTCGCCGCATGGTGGCCGGCGAGGTGGACTGGAAGGCGGTCCTCCGCAACTTCGTCGGCATGCGTCAGCGCGCCCGTCGGACGCACACCATGAAGCGCATCCACCGCAAGTACCCGTACATCCACCCCGGCAGCAAGGTCGGCCACACCTCCAACGTCGCGATCTACGTGGACCAGTCCGGGTCGGTCAGCGACGAGTGGCTCGGCATGGCGTTCGGCGCACTGGAGCAGCTGTCGCGGCTGGTCACCTTCCACGTCTACCCCTTCGACACGGAGGTGGTGGTCAAGGAGTACAGGGAGTGGAAGAAGGGCCGCAAGCTGCAGCTCAAGCGGGTCCGCTGCGGCGGCACCTACTTCAAGGCGGCCTGCGACCACGCCCACGCCAACCGCGACAAGTACGACGGGTACATCATCATCACGGACGGCGGCTGCAGTGACCCGGGTCCGGCGCTCATCAAGCGCTGCTGGGTCCTGGTCCCCGGCACGGAGCTCGCCTTCCCGGCGTCGCCCAACGACGTGGTGGTGAAGATGAAGGCGCCTCTGGCCCGCGACGCCGACTGACAGGCGTCGTCCAACCGGCGGCGGCGGGGTCCTCGGATCTCGTCGCCGCCCTTCATCTGGAGGTGACATGGCGCACGAGAGGGTGACGTCCTCTGTCAGGATCGAGAGCTTCACTCCCACGGGGCCTCACCTGGCGGTGGTCACGGACGAGGTCGTGAGGACGCAGCTTGGATGCCTTCACGACGACGACGACCCAGACCTCAGGGTCGAACGAGGCGAGCCAGTGGTGGTCGTCGGGTGGGTGATGTTCAAGCACGATACCCACCGCTCAACGAGGCGGGGATACCCAGTGGTGATCGCGAGGGGCCGCTACGGATGGCTCTACAGCGAGGAGATCGAGGAGATCTAGGAACCATAACAGCTCAAGGAGGCAGCATGGAAAAGAAGTACGGTCACGGCATCGCGGCATGGACGGCGGCGGTCCACATCAGGGACAATCCCGCCTGCACCTACAGGGAGGTCGAGGAGGTCCTGAACCGGGAGGTCTTTCCCGCCAACTGGCGGATCATGTTCACGCCCGCTGACCCACACAGGCGCAAGGGAAGCATGGGAAGCAATGCCTGCGGCCTCTTCTGGACGAGGGAGCTCGGACCCAGCGAGGACGGCAGCAATCGTCAGGTGTACCGGTTCACCATCACCCCGCAGGGCGAGGAGTTCGCGTCGGGTCCTCGTCCTCCCACTCGAGAGGAGATTCACGCGGCACACATGCAGCGAATGCTGACCGCAGCCCACCCCAATGACTGGGTGCAGAGCGCGAAGGAGGGCGACCTCCTGGTGACGAGAGAGTCCAAGCAGATCTGGTATCCGATCTCTGCATCTCGCACTCACATCCCAGTGCACATCACGGACGAGGACGGCAACAGGCGGTTCAACTCAGCGTCGCACTACGGCTGCGAGCGGGGCGAGATGTTCACGTTCGTGGGTCTCACGCCCTGGGAGAGAGGCGTCGACATCTACTCGTTCGACCACGAGAGGAACCGACAGATCTACACCGGACGAGTTCAGGTGCTCTCCAGCAGGACCGGACAGCTGGTGGACGTCAGGGCTGATTACCTCAAGCCGATCACTCGAAGGAGGAAGTGACAATGAGCAAGGCGAAGCGAATCAAGCGGGCAAAGAAGAGCAACACCAACAAGGAGATGGTCATGGACTTCCCGATCAACCTCACCCCCACCGAGGAGCAGAACATCAAGCGCCTGATGGCAGGCACCCTGGAGTCCCTGCCTCCCGGCCTGGACTTCATGCCCTGCCCGATCGACATCTTCTTCCTGCACGAGGAGGGCACCGGCCGCTGGATGTCACTCTTCTCGCTGGGATCCCCCGACGGAAGCAGCAGGGCCGACATGCGGGGCGAGACGATCATGCACAAGGAGCTGATGCAGGAGATCGTGGACAAGGGGCAGGAGCCCCTGTGGGAGTGGCTGCGCAACATCTCGGTCCTCACCTGCGTCAACGCCCTGGCCAAGGGCCTGGAGATGCCGGACCGGATCGGGGTGCAGCTCGCTGGCGCCCTTCGGGCCCACGACATCGACCAGGACAAGGAGTTCCAGGAGCAGCTCCACAAGGCGGCCCAGGCCCAGGCGATGGCAGCGATGATGGGACAGGGGCTGAGCGAGTGATGCTGGCGGTCGTCAACACCGTCACGACGCTGGGCTGGTTCGGCAGACGATTCCGAGCGCACGTGTACCTCAAGGAGGGCGACGTGCTGGTGACCAGGGAGGACATGGAGGACATGCTCCCTGAGCTCAACAATAACGATCCCCGCGTCGTCGTCGTGACCTCGGACGGCGTCGTGGGCTGGCTTTTCAAGGACGAGGTCGATCCAATCACGGAGGAAGACAATGACCAAGTACATCAGGCGTCCCCTCACAGAGGAGGACAGGAACGTTCACCGGATCCTCTCGGAGGAGCCGATCAGGAAGCTAATCGCTGAGGGGTGCTTCGTCGCCGGCGGATCCATGCTGATGGCGACCTGGGGATCCTGGAAGCTGGGATCGAGCCTCTTCCTGGACGACTACCTCAAGAAGAACGACATCGACGTCTTCGCCACCGACGAGGAGGCGCACAAGCGTGCGATGGTGGTGGTCGGCATGCAGGGCTTCACATCCTCGGTGATGGGAACCGCGGTGAACACCTCCACGCGGCCGAGCAGCTTCAAGCTGCAGCTGGTCACCCCTCGGTTCGCTGGACCGGTGGAGGAGGCGCTGGAGATGTTCGACATCGCAAACTGCAAGGTCGCCACGGACGGCAAGGATCTGATCTACCACGAGTTGGTTCCTGAGCTGGAGCGGTCCAAGACCCTCCTCCTCCACAAGAGCCCGGGGTTCATGCTCGCCTGGCGGATCGTCAAGTACATGAACCGCGGCTACCAGCTGCTCCACCCCGACAGCCGCGAGTTCATCATCGAGTGGTTCATCCGGCTTCGCACGAAGGAGTGGGACCTGCGCGACGCATCCCGTCGGTACTTCTACAACAAGGACCAGATCCGCGCCTTCCTCAGCGACAAGCGCCTGGTTCACGACGAGGACCTCCTCCTCGCCATCGGGTTCATGCAGATGGTGGTCGAGGTGATCAAGGGGTCGGGAACCTACGACCCCAACGAGGAGCTGGTCAAGGACCTGGCGCGGGAGGAGCTGGAGAAGCGACTCGGCGCACCGCTCAAGATGAAGGACAGCAACGACTTCTAGGAGGAATCATGGCGAGGAAGACAATCAGCAGGCAGTCGTACGACATGAGGCGGGGAGACCTGGTGAAGTTCGCCGGGAACCGACCCCGCAGCGCTCCCGCCTGGTCTCCGACGGCTGAGGGTCTTCGGAGCCAGGAGGACTGGATCCAGGTCGCCGAGGCAGAGGAGATGAACCTGGTCGGCCGCCTCCCCTACCGCTGCTCCTATGAGTGGCTGCTGGAGAGGCGGACTCCCACCGATCGGGGTCGCTGGATCGTGGCGCGGGACGACCAGCTGGCGGTTGTGGAGACGGCGTTCAAGATGAGCGTTGGAAGGACGGCCATCCTCAGGGACGGACTCAACCGGGGCACGAACGTTACGGGCGACCTGGTTGTGATCACACGGGTCAACCCTTCAAGGAGCGGAAGGTGGACAAGCTACCAGACGGTGTCCGGCATCGTGAACGGCACCATGCGCCACGGACTCAGCTTCCACGACCTGTGGGTGATGCTGGTGACGCCGGACGACTACGAGGATCCCGACATGCCAAACATCGGAGGTGAGGAATGACAATGACAGAGCAGGAGCTGGCAGAGATCAACGCTCGGTTCAGT
>SXGQ01360765.1_pt1 | contig 24197 bp, 29 predicted proteins | sample 3178371 | NCBI WGS metagenome assembly SXGQ01 (sample SAMN11356859, study PRJNA531348) | freshwater metagenome | isolation source: freshwater sample F1-20 | place: China: Fuxian Lake, Yuxi | collected 2017-12-25 | reverse complement strand
GGGATTCTTCACTATAGAGCTCTTTTTGAGATTGTATAAAGAAGTTTCTAGTATCTGAAGTTGAACCTATACCTTTTTTTTGATAGGGAAAACCTTTACATATCTCTAAAAGACCTTTGGGATCTTGACGAAGACTAAGAAAAAGGTTGTAGTTCAAGGGGTTTAGATCGTTGTAAACAACTCGTTCAAGATTTGGATAGTCATCCGGGTTCATTCCGAAATAAGTCCAGAACATACCAGAGAAAGTTTCTACATATGTTTTGATATTTTTTGGTATTTGTGGTATAATCAACTTTTTAGCTATTTGACTCTTGCCACCGATATAGGGAAGACACATTATTCTAGCTCTCCTTTCATTGCTTTTATTTTATCTCGGATCTGTGAGGCGATCTCGTAATCTTCTTCTTCAAGTGCTTTATCAAGCATTTTCTGAAGATTTTCCAGTGTAACTTTTGTTGGTGTAGGTTTTCTTTGTGGCTCTTGCTCATCTGAGATATCATCTCCATTTGCTAATAAACCAAAAGTATCCATCACTTCAGAAGAAACATAAATCGGAAGTTCAAGTTTAGCTGCTAGACAAAGAGCATCACCAACTGAAATATTAATCTCAATTTCACCTTCTTGTGAGTTAGTAATAACTTTAGTATAAAAAATCCCCTCAAAAACAGAGTGTAAATAGACCGCATCCATGGTAAAGTTGTGATTAGTAGAGAGTGACTCAAAAATATCCCAAACAAAAATCTTTTTGGTTTCTATTTTTTCAAGTTGAAGCGCGATAAACTGAGCTTCTCTATCACGAACGATTACCGGAAGTTTTCTATCCCCACCCTCTTCTTCAAGAACTACGATATAGTTTTCACCAACCGCCTGGGTTTGAGATAGACCGATTATATTACACTCTATTTTTTTGGAGAAATTTGCCATTTGTTGTTGTATGATTTAATCTTAAAAAGGTTGCGAGTTAAAAAGAAAAAAAACCTGGACTATCCAGGTTTTTTTTCTAGATTATTATTTTTTCTTACCGATTTGGACTTCTTGCTTAGTCTCTGAGGGTTTGTTGATCCTTTTGATATTGAGTAGAACATCTTTGAAGGTGCTAAGGAAGTTTTTAACTTTCGGATCTGCTATCATATCTGAAGGGTCATCTAAAATCCACAACAAGTAGGCGGTGAGCTCATCATCACCAAGACGCTTTAGGAACTTGGTTAGGTTTGCGAGTTGCTTTTCTGAAAGATCAACAACTCGGTATTCTTTCAAGGACTGAACAAGCTCAGAGTTCTTGTCTCGGTTGTATTTATCTAGTTTTTCAGATACTTCATCATACCTATTGAGAACATCTTGAATATTCACGCTCATCATTTCTTCACAATATTGTAGAAAACGTTGAGCTCCGTTACCAACATACGAGTGAGAAACTTCACGAAGATAATCAATAAACATATTCACTGAAGATTCTTTGCCGAAGTTCTGAACAATAAAATCACTCAAGAAAGTCCAAGAACGAGGAGTAGCGTAAGCTTTTGTGTTCTCGGTTGGATTTTGATAAAGTTTATCAGGGTAAGCTTTCAAGTAGGAGATAATCAATGGATGAACCCATTTTGAAGCGAAATCTGATTGCCAATCGTTTGCTGATAAGGAGTGGGACATATGAATAAGACGATTATTCAAGGCGTTGTCAAACTCTTCTACATCGGTTCCATCTTCATCACCGAGGTTACCAGAGGCCATCATTAAAACATTACTATTGAACTTAAAATCACCAATTTCACGCTCAAGTAAGATCTGAAGAGCTGCGTTTCTTACAAACTGAGGAGCTCTATTTAACTCTTCAAAGTGGATAATAGTGGGACGTGAGTTAGCTTTTAGTGCCCACTCTGGAGTAGAGTATCCGTGACACTTCACCGATAGACCATCAATATCAACTTCTTTGAGATAGGGAAACTTAAAGTCGGTTTCATCAGACATCGATAGACGTAAATCCATATACTGGAAGTTCATCTTGTCTGCGATAGACCTTGCGATAGCTGATTTTGCGATACCTGGTTTTGAGGTGATGTAAAGAACACCACTCTTAGGCCACATACACATAAAATATAACCGTTCTCTACGAGTAAGTTCGGTCATTCTTTGAGAGATTTCTACTGGAAGAGCAGTGGTCATTGGAAGTGGATTGGGGTTTTTAGGAGACATTTTTGCCATAGTTCGTTTTTTTTACAAAGATAAGAAGATTTAATGAAAAGAACAAATATTTAATGAAAATAGTTTAGAAAGGATATTCAATATTTTCAACTTGAATTTTTTTAGAAAGAAACTGATCTAAAACCCAAGCTAGTTGGTAGATGTCAGCTTCACCAAGGTTGATATATTGACTAGAGTCAGTAATGAAGCATACCCTATCACTAGAATCAGAAATACCAAGACTAGTAATAGATAGTGATTCTGTATAGTATTCCCCTTCGTAACCGTTATGAGTCCTATCCAAACGAAAGGCACTCGGTAGTGAAATAAGTGATTCTTTATCTTTTAGAATAGCACTTGCTTTTTGATAGATTAGATTGATTATCTCAGACTGGAGCTCTTGAACTTTTTCCCTATACATTTTTTCGTTTTTAGTTGAGCAAATATAGGGAAGTTCTCTTAAATATCCAAAGAATCTGAAAAGTTTTTTTGAACTTGTATGTTTTTCAGGGATACGACCGGTCTTACTCGCTCAAAAACTTGCTCTACTTGACCTAGATTGGATAGATTATCAATAGTTCCTGGCTTTACAGAGTATTTTACAGATTGAGTAAATATTTTTGATTTATCTTCTTGTTGAATCTCCCCGGAGTTTTGGATCATTTCTTTTAGTAATGGTAAGTATTTCTGAGCCATTTCGGGAGAAATAGACCATTCGTGAGTTTCTTGAATAACCCCCTCGCCAAATTCTCCAGTAAGTTGTGATTTAGTAGTTTCGTTTAGGGAGATATACCGATCACTTGGAACAAAAAGAACACTAGATACTTCACCGTCTCTTTGTGAATAAACTTTTAGAGATCCTGGATTAAGCCCAGTATCTTCATACAACTGACACCACTCGTGTTTAGCTACTTCTTTAACTTGATCAGTTAGAGCAGAGACAACAGATTCTCTTTCCTTAATCTCACCATTTAATCGGTGTATTTGTGAAACCCTAGAAAAAAATAGTGGATCTTTAGTTTCTACGGATATTTCTAACTTTTTAGGCATATTGTAACTCTTTATATTTTAATGATTTTACGCATCCAAGATCTTTGCAGTGGTAAGCTCTTGAAAACCGATTACCAAAATTAGTTCCTTGTATTTCAACTAGATAACCCTGATCTGAAACTTTCTTCACGGATATTTTAGCTTCGTTAGTAAACCAATATGGATATCTTACTACGCCTGTGCTTCTGGTGTTTCTTAAGGTATTCTCAAAACCAAACCTATCTACTTCACGGCGAGTGAATAAGTTCTCGAAGTATTCATCTAAATGTTTTGCTTCAGATTCATCGAAGTTCCATAGTTTTTTATGGGTTAAAAGAGTTTTAATCTCAAGAGTTGTTAGTGGTAAAACCTCTACTGAAAAAGTGCTTGAGAGAATAGGACTATAATCTGACTGATTTGAATACATAGATTTTTTTATAAGATTTAAGCTAAAAACATGGACGCTCCGGCATTCTTTGTAAAATTGTTTTGGGCAATATCAAGAGCTTCAGATATAACTCTAACAATACGATAGGGATCGGCATTTGAGGCTGGTCTTCTATCTTCTACATATCCACGCCAATCCCTTGCTGTTTGGAGTGGAACTCGAAGTGATGCTCCTCTATCAGAAATACCCCAACTAAATCTATCAATAGATTGAGTTTCGTGCTTTCCAGTAAGTCTAAGCTCATTTGAAGATCCGTAGTTCTCTATATGTTCTGTGTGTCTATCCCTAAATGTATCGAATAAAACATCAAAATAGTCTTTGCCACCTATCTCACGCATGGTTGTATTTGAGAAGTTGCAGTGAAGACCACTACCGTTCCAATCACCAACAACTGGTTTTGGATGAAACTCAATAGAAAATCCCCATTTTTCTGATAGTCTTTGAAGGAAATGTCTAGCTACCCAAAGATCGTCACTAGCTCTTCTAGATGAAGTATTGAAGATTTGAAACTCCCACTGACCTAGTAGAACTTCAGCGTTGGTGCCGGTTATTTTAAGACCTGCCTCTAGACAACACTCGAGGTGCTCTGAGACGAATTCACGTCCATGGACTTGATCACTTCCAACTCCGCAGTAATACTTACCTTGTGGTTGGGGATATCCGTTTTGTGGAAAGCCAAGTGGGCGACCATCTTTCATAATCGTATATTCTTGCTCAAATCCATACCAGGTGTTATCATCTTGTGGCGTAAGGTGCCTTGTATTGCTTTGGTGTGGGGTTCCATCGGGGTTATAAACCTCGCAAAGAACTAAATAGGAACCGAAATATCCAAAATCAACGGTGTTTTTGTAAATAGATATCGGCTTTAAGATTCTATCTGAGAAGTGACCTTCTGCCTGCATAGTTGAAGAGCCATCGAAAGACCATTCTGGGCAATCCTGTAGTGAAGGTTTATAGTTTAGATCTGCATCTAAAATTTTGACCTTACTTCTAAGGTTTGGCTCTGGTAAATATCCGTCAAGCCAGACGTATTCAAGTTTTATCATATATTTTGTTAATTTTTTACAACGTAGAAATCTTTAGCCCCGGTATATTCTTGGATAAGATCCCTTTCTAAAAGAAACTTTACTAAATATTCAGTTTGTTCTGCAGAGAACTTCATCATTCTAGATATAAGATCTTTGTGTGAAGGTCTTCTAAGTTTAGCAAGTATTTTATCAATAGATTTCTGATCCGGTAGGGTTGATACAACTTTTTGGTAACCTTCTTTAGCTAGATTCATCTTTTCTCTAACGAGCAGATCTAGATCTTCTGAAGATTTATCCGAAATTTCTTCTTCGGTGAGTGTTATAGATATCATATTTTTTTCGATTTAAACTTCATCATCATAGTCGGCTTCACTCCACTGATCCCCAGAATCCCAATCAGAGAGCTCATCATCGGTATCATCGGTATAACTATCAGAAAGAGAAAGATCCTCGTTAGCGTATTCGTATTCAGCTACATCGTTTTTGATAAAAAGTGAAAGTAGAGATTTAGTTTCTCCATCTGTAAGTGAAAGATCTTTAATCTTAAAAGCTTCATAGGAACTATTATCAAGCATCTCGTATTCTATTTTTTCTAGATCTTGTAGTTTATTGAGAGCATCGTATATCTCATCTGAGTTCGGGCAATCGTAAAGTGTGTAGTATTTAGCTAATTTAGTCATTAATATTTATTTTTTTAGTTTTTTATCTATAAGTGTTTGTGCTAGGTAGGGTAGTTTTCTAGGATCATTCCAAGTAGCGACAACCCTGAACTTATCGTTAATAAGAGAAATAGTAAAATAGTTGAAGTTGTCATCTCTAAAAGTAGCTGTTGTGTTTTCTATTTTGAGTGGATAAATATAATCAAACTTATCAAGGTGGTAGTTTTCTACTGATTTGATAAACTCGAAATTTCCCTCTTTATAATAATTTTCGGATAAAAGTTTCAAGAACTTATCTATTTTTTCTAGTTTTGTAACTTTCAATCCTGGTGATACATCACGTGGATCCCAGCCAAGATTTATGAAAAGTGGTTTCTTATCAAGCCAGAGATATTCCCGTATAGAAGATAAAGATTTAGAATGGCAAATAATGTAGTAGCAGATATTTTCTCTATCCTGAGAGACACCTAGAGATTCTAGATGTAGATCAGCGATTTCAAGATCAAGAACCCGATTGATACGATCAACCGATGATGGAGATATACTCCTAATCTCTATATCATTTGCTACTACAAGTAGATAATCACCTCCCTCAACTCTGGTCCGGTTTTGTGAGAATTTTTTGTAATCTTCTTCAGAAACTATTTCTTGAAGATCTTTTACAAAAGGTTCAATCTCAGCTCCAGTAAAGGGTATAGCTAAAATATTTACTCCTAGTGTATCTCTTATCCATTCTACTTTTTTTATCATATCTTGATTAACCTTTTTCTCTACCTTCGATAGTGATTTGCTTTAGTCGTCCGTTTGTTTTTGCGATAGGACAAGGTTTATCAACTGAAATAATCAAAACCTTACCCTTTACCCGTGAAAGATCAAGGCGATCAGTTTCTCCATCGGTAAGTATAACCGAGTTACAATCGTTGTGGTGCTTAACAATATGATCGATCATCGGTTGAAGACAAGTTCCACCGAGACCTTTGATAGGAATACTTTGGAGTTTTTTAGCACTTTTAATGTTCTGAACCCATTTTACTTCGGTATCAGATTCCATGAAGTTCATTTCAATATCGTTACGATTTACATACGAAAGAACTCGCTCAAAAGTTCCTTGACCACCCATCGAACCACTGGTATCTAAACCTACATTGATACGATTCTTCATTTTACGAACACCCTTGACACCTTGAATACTTCTTCGGTTAGGTCTTACGATTGTTTTGTTTTTGATAGTTCCAAAAATAAGAGTAGAAATAGCTCTTTTGATGTAGGAGAGGTAATCCTTTCTTTTCTTACGAAGTTTATTGAGTGTTTTTTCTACGTTAGAAGTAGTAAGACCACGAGATTGTAGCCTTTCAATAGCATCTTTCACCATAGATTCTCTTTGCTCTTCTGAGATTTCATCGGTGATATGAACATCAAGATACTGACCAGAGTTTTTATCTAGATTATCTAAGATACTATCTAGTGAGTGTATATCGATAGTTCCACCGGGTGATTTAGGATTTTTTTGACGCTCTTCTTGCTTATCACGAAGCCACTCGTAGAGCTCTTCAAAGATGAGATTTCCTTCGTATTCTTTCGGAACAAAAAGAGCCATGTTTTTACCCTCTTCGTCTTTTGGAACATCAATAAAGTCTGGAAGAATATCCTCAACGATGATATGGTTGATAATCATATCTTGAGCGATATTGGATAGTTTAGGATCATACTGACCGGTAATCGTTCTACGAGGGTGGTTTAGAAGTAGGTGGAAATCTTCGTGAAGTGTGATAAAATTGATCTCTCGTTGAGTAAGCCGATTTAGAAATGAACTAGAATAAAAGAAGTTCATACCTTTGGATGTCATATTTACCGCACAGGTTCCGATATTTTCATCTTCTTTGAAGTTGATAAAAAGATTGAAATTACCGTAGAAGGGTAAATTAACGCGGGTGTCAATAAGCATACTTTGAACCGATTCGAGTAGTTTCTCGTGTATGTTTTTAATCATTTTCTGTTTTTTTTTACAAAGATATGAATAAAAATACAAAGGTTCAAATTTTTTAGTCTAAATGAACCGATATTTTTTTACCAGAGAAAGCGACATACTCTACACCTTCAAGATCTTTGAGCTTACCCTCAAGCTCAAAAGCTTTAGCAAAAGGTATTTGATCTTGAGTATTAAAGTGTATGGTTGTTTTTCTTACGAGAGATTCGTTGATTGGAGACGCCACGACTTCTTTTTGTGAATCGATAGAGGTAACTTCAATACAACTTGAGATAATATCTCCTAGCTTATCAAGAAGAGAAGGGTTACTATCCGTGAAAGCTCCTTCGTTAATGGGTTGAAATACTTCTTTTATAGATCGTATGTAAGATTCGTCTAGTCGATTTTTATAGATTACATCCAACAGATCTCCTGAAAAACTTTCAATGGTTGAAGTTCTATCAATCCAACCTAACTTTTCATTATCGGGATTCGAGGCGTATAACCACTCAATATTTGGGCGATTGATACTTTCTTTTAATATTTTTGACTTTATTTGGTAGGTTTTTGTGCCACCGTTTTCGGTAGTTACCGTTTTTTGACAAGTTACATCAAAATAAAAGTTAGACCGCTGAGCATTTTCATGGATTTCAACCTTCTCAAAAGATTCTTTGAGGATTCTATCAATTTTATTGATGTTTTGAATCATTAAATCTAGATTATACATATTTTTTATTTTTTTTTCAACCACTGCTCTACTGATTTGTAGAGCTCTGGATCAAGAGAATCACCTACTTGAAGAAGAATATCTTCTACCAGTTCTGATTTTGTATCTATATCTCCCTCCTGTGTAAGTGTCTCTAGTGTAGTTTTGATAATATTTTTACTATCATCATCCAGATCAGGTCTATTCTCGATCATTTCAAGAAAAGATTCATCGGTCATTTCTTGATTTGATTCATTGAATTTGGTAAAATTCACAATTTTCATAAGTGTATATATTAAAAAAAGAAATACATTTATTTCATCTTAAGATTACATCTTCTCTTAGAGAGGCTTTTACTATGAAATAAACTACCATAATAAACAATCCACTTAAAATCAATCCTAAAATGGATAAAAAATTGAGAAAACTATACTTTTTCATCTCTAAGAAGTTTCTGATAGATTATCTCTAGTGAGTGTTTTACGTTGGAGTTAATCTCTTCTTCCATCAGGGATCGGCGAGTTTCAACTTGGTGGTCAAAAATATCAACCAACCTTTTATAAGTATCAAGAGTAATATCAAGATCATATTTATAGGAGTGGTTAATAATAGAGAGTTTAGAATCACAAAAAACAACAAACAGACCAAGAGCTTCGTTGCGAATGAACCGCTTGTTAGAAAGAGGTGAAATAAGTAGCACAGAATCTTTTCTACGAATAAGATTCCTACAAATCTTCGCTTTTTCAGAGGAAAATTCTAAGTTTTTTTCTCCATTTTTCATTTGTAGAAGACGATAGGCACCGATGCCAATCTTTTGGAAGAAACGTTTAGTTTTGTGTATCATTTTTGTGGTTTTGGTCTAGTTGTTGATTAAAGGTTGCTGATTGTTTGTATCCAAGTTTTGTAAACTTACGACATATAACGCCCCAAGGTTCATTTCCAAGAAGTAGTATATTTTCGTGGCGGTGTGTAGCATTTGGAATATTATCCAATATATCTTGTGAGAGTTCTTTGTAGGGTATCTCAACTACCGTGCCAGTGGCATCTTCTTTACCGAATTTGACAATATAGTATCCTGTTTTTAAGAGATCCTTTAACTTATCAAAATCCGATGTGATGGGTAACCATTTAGATAGCTTAAGAAGAACTTCATCAACCGCTCTTTCGTAAATATCTGAATCTACACCTTCAAGGGAGAGTTCTTTATCAGTTAATGGTGATACCCAAAAGTAGTAATCCAGAGAACCTTCTTTGGTATCCATATCTTGAATGCGAATTTTTAGTGTTTCTCTTTGTTTATCTAAACGATTTAGAGAAATTTTATGAGAAGATATCATCGCATTCATCTTTAAGCGCTCTTCGTTAATAGAGCTCAGTTCAGATTTGAGCTCTTCTAACTTTTGAGCTCTCATTTCATCAAACTTTAGGGCTAGAGTTTGACCAAATACAGGTTGTATATCGAGAGTAGGTTCGTGATTCTCTACGATTTGATCTTCTTTATCTTCATGAGCTTCAATTTCAACTTCATCTTCGTCACCAAAAAGATCGGAAATCCTATCAAGAACTTTCTTGTCAACCGACACGTCTTGTGAAAGGATCTGGGAAAGTTTATCAATAGGTTTTTGTGATGGTAGGGAAAGATAAACCTTCACCTCGATACCATCAACCTTGGTTGAAAAAGGTAATTCAGTAATGAGTTTCTTGTTACGAAGATTCACAAAAGTTTGATCTTGATATTTTAAGGTGTCGAGTAGTTCTTTTCGTCTAGTTTTTGATAGGCGAACACCTTTGTTTAAGCACTTGAAATCACAAGTTCCGTCATCAAAAATCTCCAGCTCAAAAGTGCAGTTTTCAAGTTCAAGACCAGTAAAATATTTACCTGAAATTTGAGCTCGTTTAGTAGAAAAAGAAATATGGGAGCTACCACCAATAAAACCCTCTATTGGTAAGGGTTGTAAAAATTCACCAGATGTTTTCATAAGGGCAAATATAGGTAAGATTTCTTAATCTTCCAAGATTTTTTCAATATTTAAATCTCTTTTCATAGCTTGTATTTCTGAGTCTTCTAAAAGAGGCTTCGGAAGCTTTCTACCTCGACCATCTACAATACTATCCACGCTGATATAATCAAAACCAGTGATATTGGTAAGATACATTATATCAACATCTGATACACCTTGTGGACCTTCACTTGTAAGTTTATGAATAAGGTCTACAATATCTCTATCAAGAGAGAAGTTTAATAAAGAAGTTTGGTTAAAATCAGAATGTTTATCTACAACCAGTAGATAAAGAAGTATCTTTTCGGCTCTTGATAAGGTATCAAATACATCTTTGATAGAAATAATATTGAAAAGCCGGTATGCTTTTACAAAGTCATCGGAAACTTTTATCTTTCCGGTTTTAGGATCTTGGTTGATTGATAGGTTCATAGAGAAAGGTGTGGTTGTTTATATATATTTTTAAAAAAAGTTTAATCGTGATTATCAGACATAAAATTTCTAAAGACTTTCAGTTACTTACCAGTGATAAAAAAATAGTTATTCTTAAAGCCGGCTCGCTTCTTGAGAACTACAAATATACTACAAAAAATGATCAGGTCAAAGTAGATCGTGATATTGTTGATTCAAATCCGGATTTTTTCTTGCTACTTGATTGGAAAGTAGAGCTCGTCAATGTAATGAAACAAAATAAAATCCAAACGCCCGCAGTTATTGCTAAAAAAATCATACCTTTCTTAGAAGAGATTATTATGAGTTCATCCAGCTCAGGATCTAGTGATCTATCCGAAGAAGTAGAAGCTCTACAAGAAGAGGTTAAGGAGAGGGCTAAAAAACTACGAGAGAAGGAAATTGAGCTTGAAACTTCACAGGAAAGAGTTTTAAGAAGAGAAAAGCAAATAGAACTCGATCTAGAAGAGGCTAGAACAAAACTTGATAGAAGAGAAAGAGAAATCTCAGATCTTTCATCTAATCTTGATCTTCTTACACAGGGAAAAGAAAGGGAACTTGAACTCAAATATCAAAAAAGAGAAAACTCACTAGCTTCAGAGTGGCAAGATAAGTTTGACGAGATTACTAGAAAAGAATCCCTAAACTCTCAAAAATTGATTGAGGTTGAAGCTAGAGAATCTGGATATCTTAAAAAAATGAAGGAGATTCAACAAAAAGAAGAAGCTATTCGAGAACTTGAACTTGGTATCAAATCCAAAGAGATGAATATTGAATCCTTGATTATGGACTCTCAAAAAGATCTAGATAAGAAACAAAAAGAAATGGTCGAAAAACTCAAAAATGATATGAAGGATCTATCTCAAAGAGAAAAAGATTTTGACAAAAAAATGAATGATCTAGAAGAGCGAGAAAAGGAACTACTAACCAGAGAAGAAAACTTTCTAGAAAGAATAAAGCAACTTGAAGGTGAAATATTTGAAAAACAAAACCTACTAGACGAGAAGATTCGCCAAATAGCTCAAAAAGAAGAAGAACTATCCCAAAAGAACATAGATTTTCTTATCGATCAGGCGCTTTCACAATTTGAGAAGAAAATTCCTTGGCAATACCATAGAAAAAAGTAGAAATCTAGGTTTTTATATATAATCTTGTGTCAAAGAAACTCTACGATAGAACACTTGAATATTTAGAAAAAAAAGAAAGGATTCTTTTTATTACTACATCCAATAGATGGACTGAAGAACTTCCGAAATCAACCCAGTTAGCTAGAGCTTTGAAAGAAGAAATCGGTAGGGAAAAAGTAGAGATTATCGATGCCTTTAAGCTTCATATTGTTCCCTGTGAAGGTAATGTATCTACTAAAGAGGGTGGTAATCACTGCGGTAGTAGGGGTTCAGAACTGAAAGATTCAAGAAAAAATCCCAGTGGTCATCATAGATGCTGGGCAAATATCAACTCTCCTGAAGATGAACTTTGGAAAATATCAAGAGAACTTCTAGAAAGTGATGCGGTTGTATTTTTTGGATCTATTCGGTGGGGTAAAGTAAATGCTACCTACGCTAAGCTTATTGAAAGACTTACCTGGCTAGAGAATCGTCATACTGCTCTTGGTGAATCAAACTTAGTTAAAAATATTGACGCTGGTGTAATTGCTCTAGGTCATAACTTTAATGTAGCAAGAGCTGTTGAACTTGAAAAGGAGAACCTTACTTTTTTTGGATTCAAGGTTCCGAGTGAGCTTTCTTGGGGATGGCAGTGGTCTAAAAACTCCTCTGATGAAGGTCTTCGTGGATACAAAGAAGACATTAAAGATTTCTCAAATGAGTTTTCACTAGACGAGCACATAGAAGAATGTGTAAAAAGATTTGGAGATTTCATAAAAAAGGGGTAGAATTTTATAAAAACTCTACCCCTCGGGCATTCGGTCCACTAGCTCCACCACTATATTTTAGTAAAAACATAGAAAACTTAGGGTATATATTATTTTTAGGATAATAGTTTTGATATGTAGAACTTTTTAGCGATATTTGCTTAAAAAAATATATGATAACCTCTTCAGACAAGCAGATATTTTCAAGTATCTGGAAATTTTCAAAGCCTTTTAAACGTGATCTTACCTGGGTCTTTCTTCTTATTGTTTTAGTGTCTGTATTAGACGCAGTGAATCACTACTGCTTAAGTAAAGTATTTGATACTGCTAGTGTAAAGTCTGGTCTTGGAAACTCGGTTTATTGGCTCTTTCTAGCTGGTTTTGCTATGATATCAAAGATATTTTTCTCAAAATGGCGAGAAAAGATTGAAATCCAAAAACTTGATGTGAATGTATCTAACTTTCTGAATAGCTATTCTATCTCAAAGTTTTTTACATTTTCTAACGGACAACACCTTAATGAGCACTCGGGTATCAAACAAAACATCATACAAACTGGTTTTGGATCCCTTAGAAATCAGATGAATGTGTTTATCTACAACTTGGTTCCTACCCTATCGCAGTTTGTAGTTGCTATTTTTATATTTTATTGGATCAATATTTGGATGGGTATTGGATATACACTTTTTTCTCTGTTTTTCGGCCTAATCCTCGTTAGATTTCATAAGTTCTTGACTCCACAAGTTGAAAAGGTAAGAGAAGTAGAGGTATCAAACTCACGGCTAATCTCTGAACTTTATCGGTATGTTGTTCTTATTAAAAACGAAGTAGCTGAAGATAAATCACTCGGCGATCTTGATACCGCTCAGGTGAAATACAAAAGCTCTTATAGTCAAACCTGGCTCTCGGCTATTGATAAGCTTTTAGTTATTCGGCTTTCATCCCAGTTATTTAGGTTTTTAAGCATACTTTTTTGCGTATATCTTATCTACCAAGACCAAATCACGATGGGTTCAATCTTTTTAGTCTATCTATGGTCGGGAAACTATATCAACGCAATTTGGTCTATTACCGATCTACAAAAGGGGTATATAACTGATAAAATCAATATACAGAAATATTTCGATCTGATTGGAACAGAAAGTGATGTTGTTCAAGATAAAAATCCTATAACTGAAGATCTTGTTGGTGATATTGAGTTTAAGGAGGTTCATTTCGCCTACCCCAAAAGAGTAGATAAATACGAAGGTGAAAAGTCTTCAGATTCCGCAACTAGTTTTGTTCTAGATGGTATTTCCTTTGTGATACCAAGGGGTAAAAAAGTTGCTTTTGTGGGCGAATCGGGATCTGGTAAATCAACTATCGCAAATCTTATACGGCGATCTTTCGATCCTCAAATGGGAGAGATTTGTGTGAACGGAAATCCCCTGAAAAAGATTGATATCAAGAAGTTTCTAAAAAAGATTGGATCAGTTGATCAAGATATTATTCTTTTTGATAGATCACTTCGTGATAATATTTCTTTTGGAACCGGAAGAAGGCTCTCTGATGAAGAACTTCTAAAGGTTAGTAAGCTATCGGGTATAGATAACTTCTTTACAAAATTAGAGTTCGGTTGGGATACTATCATTGGTGAAAGAGGAGCTAAACTCTCTGGTGGTGAGCGTCAAAGAATAGGTATAGCAAGAGCACTTGCTAAAGAACCCGAGATCTTAATTTTTGATGAAGCTACCTCGGCACTTGACTCAAAAAATGAAAAACAAGTCTCTAAAGCTATTGAAAAATCTTCTTTTGGGAAAACCTCGATTATTATTACCCATCGATTATCAACTGCTCTTGCTTGTGATAAAATCTTTGTAATGAGACTTGGTAGGATCTTAGACTCTGGCACTCACATAGAACTCCTAGAAAGATGTGAATATTACCGAGAACTTGTTAAAAACCAACTCAATCCAAAATCAGAAAGTAAAATTGAAGCCTAAAAACTATGAGAGAAGAAGTTATTCGTAAAAGTTGTCGTAGAACAATCCGTCAAAAGTATGAAGAGCTCAAAGTAGGTCAATTTAGTATTGATATACTACTTCATTTTCTACAAAACAAATCTAAAAGATTGAATGATTTAGAAAAAAATACACCCTATAAACAGATGTATTTAGAAGAAGCGAAAAGAATGATTATGCTCGTTCATAAAACTAGAAGAATATCTAAAAATTTGCAAATACGCAGCACAAATATATCTAAGCAGTGGAAGCTTCTTGATATCTTAGAGAGGTTCCAAAAATGATATATACAAAAACTACATAGAGGTAGCGATAAAAAAAAATATGCTATTATGAATACAATAAATAAAGAGCAGTTTTTGGGTATAGTTAGACACACCCTTACATTTGTCGGTGGTATCTTGGTTATGCGTGGTCAGTTAGACACAGCAGGTCAAGAGCAACTTATTGGTTCAGTAATGACCCTGGCTGGAGTAATCTGGTCTTACTGGATTAAGAAATAATCACAATTTTTTGATTATTAACTAGAGACCTACATTTTTTGTAGGTCTTTTTTTATATATAAAGAAAAAAAATTGAATGAATCCTAGATCTATTGATGAAGTCTGGAGGCAAATGCAGGCACAAAGACAAATACAAGAGCAAAAAAGAATAGAACAAGAAAGAAAAATTTGGGAACAAAGGGAGAGACAAAGACAAGAGTATGTTCTAGCACTAAAAATGAACGAACGTCTCGCTCCTTCAATACCTACTTCGGCAGCATCATCAGCTGGTGGAACCAGACCTAGCACCAACACACCCGATTATCCTATACTTTTTGCTGAGACACACATGATAACTTGGGCTGATATTGATTCAGATACTTGGAAATTTGTGGTTTATAATTTCAATACTGGCACCTTATCACAAGTATATGACACAGAACTTATTTATGATTCTGGGAATGAATGGTATCTTTACGACGAATGGAGAGCGGTAGCAGAAAAGGGTCATTCTATTGTTTTCAGAAAAGATGGAACAAATCTTTATAAGATATTTTTCTTTAATGTAAATGGTGATTTAGTTGGTCAAAAAAATCTCGAAAGTTTTAAAGATTTTCAATACACGGAAAATGCACAGATTTATGTTGGTGATTTAGATGGAACTGGAACTGTTTATCATTTTACTGGTGATAATGTAAGAACTCACACATTCGATGGACTCAGCGCATCTCAAATAGAAGTAGACGATACATCCGAAGATGATGTTATGCAAGATGGTAGCATCATAATAGAAGCACCCAATAATACGAAAAGATTTATTGCTAGACCAGATGGTGATTTAGTAGAAATAACGTCATTTATTGAAAACTTGGATTCATTCAGAATAGATTATAATACAGATTTTGTATTTGCCTTTGATCAAGAACTTTGGGTAAAAGCAGTATCACAAGAGGGTGAACTCAAAAATACTTTTGATACATCAACTTATAATATCACAGGTTGGGATGATGCTTCATTGTATGGAGATAATTGCGCTTTTGTTGTATTGAGCTCAGACGATGGCTACAGACTACTGATAACTTATGATGGTGATTCAAATAATTTCGTTTCTTTGACTTTCTCAAATTCACTTATATACGAGCTTGTATATCATAATAAAAGTTGGCAAAGTCCCCGTCCTTACTCCAGTAGCAATTTTATTTTGGAGCTATATGTGGATAGAAGTTATGGAACGATTGGTTGGGAAACCTCGGGTTTAGAGGTGAAGTGGTTAACTAAAGGATCTACAGAATTTCTATCTCAATCATTCGTTGGTTCGACAATATCATATATTGATGGTGGTGGAGCTTGGACATCGGACCGAATTTTTGCTTTGGGTGAAAATCCAATTGTAATGTTTGCCTATACGCAAAGTTTTATACAGACTGGATTTCTTCTATCTTCAGGATTCTTCACACAATCTACCGGAATTCAATACGCCTCTTGCTCCAATATATGGGGAAAACCTATTGATGATCAATCTTTCGCTGTGTTCGATGTGGGTAGTGATAGAATTTGGCAGATTTATGACGAAAATTCAATTGTCACTGAAACAAATACCGGTGGCAGCTGGAATTGGGGATCCTCCAACAATGATGTGAACAGAAATGGAACATTAGCCGTCCTGGATACTGGTGTACCATCAAATACTTTTGTTTATACTACTCAAATTGGCCTAACGGCTGGACCTAGTGATGCTGACGCTCTATTCAACAATATAAGTTGGGGTAGCAGAACGAGTCGTTCATCTGAATATCAAATTTTCGTGAAGTACATAGATGGTCAAGAAGTAAATTCCTATGTATTGGGATTTTATCTTCTATCCAAAAGTGGATTATCTACATTTGAAGAATTTCCGTTTATAGGTTTATCACCTAGTTCATACTATACTATCTCTGACATAAATATTGGAACGCAAATAGCTTCTTTCAATTTGACCGATTCCTCAACCTCCAACCTTCGTTGTCTTGTCTATGATTTATCTAATTTAAATCTCATCGATGATTATGATTCTGAACAATCAACAAATGTTTATGTGAGTGATTGGAATAATAGAGTTTGTGTTGTAAAACAAAATGGTAACGAAAGACAAGTTAGATTTGTTGGATCTCAGGGTGTCGAGACTAAAATAGTTGAAGCAAATAGTTTTTCTGATGAATCCAATGATCCAAGAGATAATGATGACTAAGGCGTAGCAACTCCTTTTTTAGAAACTACTAGAGCGCACATTTGATTAGCAAAACGAATAGAACTTATAATATCACCGGTTTTAAGATACTCTACTGAAAAACTAGCTAAAAAAGTATCACCAGCTCCTGAAACATCGATAGTTTCTAGTGGATTTGGCTGTGGAAATAAGATGTTTTGATACATACTACCCCGATGACCTAGAGTAATAATAAGATTATTATCATCAAGATGATGGTTCAACTCTCTTTCGCCTTCATTTAGTTTAATAAAAGTAAATAGTTTTGCGATTTGGGGATCCAATCTTTTTTTGGTATCTAGAATAGAAATTTTAGATACTCTAGCTATATCTTCTAGATCTTGTCCAGATAAAAATCCTTTACCATAATCAGATACTACGACCATATCAAATAGGGAGAGATCAGGTAAGTTTTCTACTCTGGGACAGGAACTATTCTCTCCTTCATCAACTCTTAAAAACATATGGTTTGATTTTTTATCTACATACCTGGTTTTAGTGATGATATTTCCTTGATGTATTGAAAAGATCTCAAAATTAGGTTCAATAGCTCGTATATTTTCTACGACATTTCCTGCCATACCACTATTTTCTGTAATATCGAGTGGTTTTACTATAGGAACCGGAGCCTCTGGTGATAATCTAGTAGATTGGCAGTATATAAATCTATCCCTACAGATCTCCCCAATCACTGCTATCTTTTTCATCTAAGATAAAGTTTATTTTTTTTTCTCTGAACTTTTGTTTTCCCCATTTTATACGAAGTAGGTAGTGATTCCAATCACCCAATGAATTCCAAGTAGATCTAGATATATTAATTTTTTCACCTTTACAAACTATCCAAAACCCCTCTTCGACATCACCACCCAAAATAACATCATGACCCGCAGGTAGTGTAATATCTCTACCAGCGTCTCTAAAGGTGATATCACGCCAAACATGAAAATAATTGTAGTTCGTCATTCTTCTATTATTTTAGATATTTGTTTATCTCTTGTGTAACTCTTGTAATCATCAAATCGAATACAACGACTATCATGGTCTAGACGAAAGATATGACCTTCTCTTGAACCAGTTTCTATTATAGATATTGTTTCTGGTTTTGCATCTGAGAGTTTAATCCAGTTCATCCAATCTAGATTTACGAAATCAAATTTTTGACCTTTTTTCAGAGGAATCTCTAGAAAAGCTTTCGGCTCAATTGTAGGAAAACTCAAGGTAAAATCTTCAAGTGCTATATAAGTAATCGTCATCTTAAATCTCTGATAAAAGTTTTTTTAGTTTTTGTAAATCTTGTAAATATAAAGATTTTATTTCTTTTTGGGATAAAGTTTCTAACTCCTCCTTTTTATCCTGGAGGTCTTTAAGTATTTTTTCGTATATCTCTCTTACTAACGACGAGATAGGCATACGAAGTAGATATTCGTATCCTCCTTCTATTTTTGTAAACTCAAGTTCTAAAAGTCTTCCGGTCAAATCCCTTTTAGGAACATTCATTACCCGAATCTCACCTTCAATAACACCTTTAATAAATCTTGCTCGGTTAGAGAGTATCAAGATCTCATGTTCTAGGTTTTTGATTAGGAGATCTTTTCTCTTTTGATAAAAGCCTAGTCTAAAATGTGTAAAATATTCTAAGATTTCTATATCACTATCAAAAACTTTCAGCTTTCCCGACTCATCAAGAGTAGTAAATATTTCAGTTGAATACTCTTCTAGTTTAAGAAGTTTAATCATCTGCTCATCACTAAGAGTTCCCATCACCGATTTATCCCATCTTACCGTATAGTTTATATCTTCTTTGCAGTTATCTTCCCAGGATGATATCATACCACGAGCCTGGAGATCATCCAAAACTTCTTCATACCTTTCCCAAGTAAAAGAGGGTGGTATTTCTAAAATTTGAGTTGAAATTTTATTGATGTTCTTGAATATTCCACGAATTATCCATCTTTTTGGATTTTGTGGATCTGAGAGGAACTCTCCGCGAAACCCTGTAATTTTAGGGGATAGTTTTTTTGCCCTCCTTCCAGATAAAACATCAATAACACCCGATACCACTTCAAGAGGATCTCTATTTAAGATATTAGAAGAAAATCCAACTGCGATACCCGATCCACCGTTTATTAAAATAGTAGGAACAATCGGTAAAAAATATTTAGGTTCAATCTTTTGACCTTCTTCTTCTAGATATTCTAAGAGCTCTTCATCTTTATAAAGATGTGAGAATATTGGTGAGAGTTTTGTAGCTATGTATCTTGGAGCAGATGCCTCAGGAGCTCTTAAGGATCCGAACTGACCATGCTCTTCTAAAAGAGGTAGGTTGTTTTTAAATCTCTGAGCCATCTGCGTGATAGCACCGTCTAGGGATGATGATCCGTGATGATAAAAACTTTCAGAAGAAACTTTACCTGAAAGTTGGAATATTTTAAGAGGTTTTACAGAAAGATTTTTCCAAATAGAAGAGGCAGTGTGTATTATTTTTCTACCTACCGGCTTAAATCCATCAACTACCGATGCTATAGCTCTACTTTCGATGGAATATAGAGCGAAAGCTCGGTATTCATTATCTAAAAATTGAGTGATTGTTTTTTGTCCAGGTTTCAAGAAGTTTTTTCTTTTGGTATATTATTTGGTGATAAAAGTTTTCTTATCAAAAAATAGTTGAAAAATATCATTTCTATTCATTACGAAAAAATCTTTTCAACAATGAGTATTCTGGATAATAATCTTTTTTAATGATTATCCTATCTCTATAAATTATATCTGGACTAGTTTCATCAACTATTTTTTTATTAAAAATAACACTTTCATTTTGTGTAAAAATATAGTCTAGATTGTCCATAAACCAACATCCTCTATAAATTTTAATTTCTCTACGATAGAGTATCTGACCAATGTCGTCAGTTATTTCTATTTCAATATCAACACAATAGTAAGGACTATAACCCGACAATCGTAAAACTAATATGAACTCATCACACTTCTCTGAAAAAAATATAGAACATATAGTATGAAGATGTAAGGAATACTCATCTTTATTCAAGTTAGTAATTAATTTATTTTTATCCCAGTTCCCTTCACCAAATATATAATTTAAAGTGTCGTGTGATTCTATATAATTTTTATTATGATTGAATAAGTTTAATATAATATCCTCGAAACAATGATTCGGAAAATGTTTTTGATAAGTACTTATTTCTGAGAAATCACCAGTGGGTATTTTTTTTATTAAATCATCATTCAAAGAAAAACCAAATAAATGTGGAGTATACCAAAGACAAAATTGAGGGTGATATTGTATAAAGTAGTTATCATATTTTTCCGATTTTGAAATAATTTCATTAATCTTATTATCAAAATCCTCGGGTATTATACAATCACTAATTAGATAAAATGCATATTCATACCCTTTGGATCTTAGAAAGTTAACAGAATTGAAAAATTGAGATGTTATGGATACCGACCATGAAGTATTAACTATTCTATCCAAAAAAGATATGCCTCCTATATCGAAACTAGTTTGAAATATTGGATACGGAATATTCTTCAGATTATCACTTATTATATCTGAATCCTTGAAATAAAAATTATTCCTTTTTTCGAATAAAAAATAATCACATTGCTCTATTATTTCTGGATCACACGCATGATGACTAGTTAATAATACTTCAAAATTTTGATTTTTTAACTTTGTTAGGTTACTCAAAAGAATTTCTTGATCCTTTTTTGTAGAAGGATAACTATCAATCACAATTATATATTTCAAGGAAAATGATTATTTCTTTTTCATATTATATAGTTACTTATAAGTTGTAAGTGGGTTAGATTTGCCCCAGCCACTCGTCAAATTTCATAACTCTAGTTTCAGAAACTTTTTGTGGAAGTTCTCGATAATCAACATCGGTCCATTCATTATCAAATACCCAGTGGTATTTTTTTGGGGCTTTCTTTTTGGAACCGTATTTATTTCTAAGAGCCCAAATAAACTTATATTGCTTTTTAGATGTAGCTGGCATGACTTTTAGTTTTTTTAGTATATATAAAATATGGCAAAAGAAAAAAAGATAGAAGAAAAGTATGTTGTTCTAGATCATATTGAGCATATACTACTTAGACCACAAACCTATATTGGGGCAAATAAACCACATACACAAAGAAGATGGATACCTCAAGGAAATAAGATGATACAAGAGGAGCTTATCTATGTTCCAAGTTTCTTGAAGATATTTGATGAGATTATATCAAATTCGGTAGATGAGAGTAAAAGAAATAAAAAACTAACCCGTATAGATGTTGATATAGATAAAAAGAGTGGTGAAATATCGGTTAGTGATAACGGAGGTATTCCGGTTGTTATACACAAAACACATAATCAGTGGGTTCCAGAAGTTATTTTTGGAAATCTTATGTCTGGCTCGAACTATGATGATAGCGAAGAGAGGGTTGTGATGGGTCTTAATGGTCTTGGATCAAAATTAACAAATGTATTTTCTAAAAAGTTTGTAGTTCAGACTTGTGATGGGAAAAATGGATTTTTACAAGTTTTCTCCGAAAATATGCGAGTAAGAACCGAAGCTACCATCACCAAAGGGGGAACCCCGGGAACTAGAATATCTTATCTTCCTGATCTAGAAAGATTCGGATTAAAAAAACTAGATCCCTCACACTATAAACTTCTACATAAAAGAGTAGTAGATATCGCTGGGTGTAATCCATCGGTAAAGATTTATTTTTGTGGTCAAGAAATAAGGTGTAAATCTTTTGAGGATTATGTTAAGTGGTATTGTCAAGATTATTATTATGAAAAATCTGTAGATGGTATGTGGTCTGTTGCTGTATCACCTTCATCAGAGGGTTTTTCACAAATAAGCTTTGTTAATGGATCGGATACCTATGATGGTGGATCGCATGTTGATTATATCTCATCAGCTATTATTGGACCACTTCGGGAATATTTCTTGAAAAAATACAAAGTTGATGTAAAACCTTCAGAGATAAAAAATCACTTTCAGATCTTCATTTCTTCAACGATTATTAATCCTAGTTTTTCATCTCAAACTAAAGAAAAACTTATTACTGAACCGAAAGATTGGGGATATAGTTTTCAAGTTTCACAGAAAATGATAAACTGGATCTTAAAATCAGAAATAGTAAAGTCATTAACAGATTGGATTGTCCAGAAAAAAGCAGCAGATCAAAATAAACTTCAACGTCAGCTAAATAAACAAGTAGATAATCTTAAAGTTGAAAAACTAGTAGATGCCAAGGCAAAAGATAGATGGAGATGCTCTCTTGGTATTTTTGAGGGTGATTCGGCGAGTAACTCTTTTAGAAAATACAGGGATCCGCAAACTCAAGGTTCATTTTCACTCAAAGGAAAATTCATCAATGTAAGTGATATAGCTGTTCAGAAAATGACCGAGAATAAAGAACTTGTAAATCTTATGTCGGCTATTGGCCTAAAACTCGGACAAAAAGCTACCCTAAAAACTTTAAGATGGGGTCGTATCATATTCTACGCAGATCAAGATCCCGATGGTAACTCAATTGTAGCTCTACTCCTAAATTTCTTTTATAAATTTTGGCCCGAACTTTTTGATATGAATTTTGTTTATAAAGCAGAGACGCCTCTTATGGTGGTCAAATCCTCTAAGATGTCGGAAGATTTATGGTTTTATTCGATGGATGAGTTTGATAGTTGGTCTAGTGGTAAAAACTTGAAAGATTTTTCAATCACCTATAAAAAAGGATTGGGTGCTCTTGAAGATGATGAGTATAAAAAGATTATTAAGACGCCAAATTTAGTGAAAATATCCAGTGATGAACTTTCTTCTAAAAAACTTGGTGTTTGGTTTGGAAAAAACTCAGATCTTCGTAAGGAGGAATTATTTGGGTTAGTTTGAAGATAATAAGTAATTCTCATCCCCCCTTTTGTCTTGAACATGATATCCAAGGTTTTCAACTAAAAAGTTAACCGTATTTCCATTTACGTCTTCTAACCAAATTTTCGGTCTATTCTGTTCTATTGTTTTTATAGCTCCTCTTATAACATAAGGTTCCCAAAGTTCAACATCTATTTTCATAAATGAAACATCAGACAATTCCAAAGAATCTAAAGGTATAGCTAAAACCGATTCTCCTCTATCGGATACCGAGGCAGCACCGCTATTGAATTCTTGGAAATTATTATTTATTTTTAGTATATCGTGTTTATCTGATAGTGCAACTTTGAATATACTAATGTCTTGGTAAGGTAAAACATTTTTTTGTAGAAGTTCGTAGTTATAAAATAGGGGTTCAAATGATAGTATTTCTGTCCCTGGAAAATACTTCCTAAACATAAGAGTATGATTTCCGATATTTGCTCCAATATCTAAAATCTTTCCGGTAAAATCCAAATGTTTGAGGAATTTTTCCATGTGATCCCATTCCCAAAAATTATTCCAATATTCTATACTCGATGTAATTTGTTCATTTTCCCTACAATGTATTTGAAAGTCACCTATTGATATAGATTTAATTTGATTATAATTTTTCGAATCTATATTTCTTTGGTAAATGATGTTGCCATCCTTAAATAGTTTTACAGATAAACCAGAAAAAGATGGATTTTCTGTATATTCCCGACTTATTTCTATAGGCGTGAATCCATCTTTTGGTATCATAACCCAACCATTAAAAATAATATCACCAGAACTCAAATCATTTATAGTAATATCAAAAGTAGAAGACTCTGTGGTCCACCCAATAGTTACAATAATTTTACTTTCCCTCTCAATCCAATGAGCAAATAATAACATGTTTAATAATTTGTTTTTTTATATATACCTTTTATATGTTTGAAATAGAAAAGGTCTCAAAACTTTTGAAAAATGCAGATAGTTCAACTGAGTCTTGCGAATTTGATAGTTTGGTAGAAAAAAATCTAACTTTTGATGATCTTGATAGAACTACCTCAGGTGAAAAAAGAGGTGACGTTTTACTTGGAAAAATAGTTCGTGGTGAAGAAATATCCCTAAACCCTGATGAAAGTGGCGAAATTAAAATAAAAAGAATATCTGATATCATCAACAGGAACACGGATGATATTACATCTAAAAATCTAGTAGCTCCAAAATATACACCCTATG
>SXGQ01000966.1_pt1 | contig 24199 bp, 18 predicted proteins | sample 3178371 | NCBI WGS metagenome assembly SXGQ01 (sample SAMN11356859, study PRJNA531348) | freshwater metagenome | isolation source: freshwater sample F1-20 | place: China: Fuxian Lake, Yuxi | collected 2017-12-25 | reverse complement strand
TCATTATTTTGATTATTATTTTGAAGATCAAATTTTTTTAAATAATTTCTGGCTATTAAAAAACTTGTTAAAAAAGTTGAAGCCGAAATTGCCAATGCGAAACCATATTTTCCCTCATCACCCAAATTTTTTGCAAAACTCGTTTGATTTTTAACTTCATGAAATGTTTTATCAACATCCAAGGATAAAGCCGTAATAACAAATGCAAAACCAGAAGAAAATAAACTAATACCGCCAGCAATTACGGAGTTAGCATTAGGAGTTGATAAAATGGCTCTAGAAGATTGATTTTCAAGCCTTGGAGCATAATCTCCAACCGGAGCAATTTTATTATTTTTCAAAATTTATTCATATAGATTTTTATTTAATCTCAACAATTTTGAGAGTTGATTTTTCGCCTGCAATAATTGTGATTGAATTTTTTTTATTTTAAACTTCATTATTACGATTCTCTAGTGGCGCAACTTGTTGCGCTTGATTACTTTGAGGAAGGACATTACGGTTAGGTGGAAGATCTTGCCCTCCTCTTGATGATTGAAATTTATTATAAAGTTTCCCACCCAAAATTATAAAAAATAAAGAACCTGCTGTGATAATACCAAATTGTTGTTCAACACATTCTTGCCTCAACTCCATTGATAAAGTTGCATTAAAATCTCTTGGTGAATAACCTGGTGAATAAGTTGAAGGATGAGTACTCCCACAACTCATTGTTGTAATCCCAAGACCAATTCCAGCACTAAGAGCATATATTAATGCATTACATCCAAATTGTGATAGATCGCGATTATGGGAAGATAATATTCCGATAACTTGATTTACTCTCCTTAAATTTTGTTCACGCTGAATTTGTTGTTCAGTATTTTGAAGCATAATCAATAAAAATAATATTAATAAATAAATAATTAGTAAAAATAGCTATATTTAGAATTTGAACTGTAAATCAATAAATTCTTCAAAAGTATTTTGAATTAAAATTGGATTTATCGACGAATTTTATCTACCAATCGAACTCAATTATACTTTCATTATCAAGAACATCTTCAAAAAAATTATCCCCTCTACAATGATAGTAATCATTAATCTTTATTTAAATAACATTTAATTCAAAATTTATTAATAAAAAAATTGATTAATGTTAAATTAAAATATATATTCCTAATTATGTTTTTATTTAATTTCAACAATTTTATGAGTTGATTTTTCGCCCGCAATAATTGTGATTGAATTTTTCTTGATTTTAAGATAGTTTGCAAGCAACTCTATCAAGGCTTTGTTGGCTTTGCCATCTTCGGGAGGTTGACTAATTTTTACTCGCAAAATTCTTGCGCCCAACAAATCAATATCATCGCCAACCACTTCACTTTTTTTAGCGTAAGTTATAACTTTTATCGAAATTTTCATTTTTGAAATGTAAGTTTGATTTGGAAAAAATATTTTTATCAATAAATTCTTGAAGTTCAAATTATTTTAACTTAAATTTGTCAAAATTTAAAATAATTTTTTAAAAAAAGATGCAATTTCAATTATCGAGTAAAAAGCTTTATAAGCCTTTTAGCAATGATTTAGACAATCCCAACATAAAATTTTTTGTTAAAAAAATTTTAGGAGAAGATAAAGGATTTTTTTTAACCGCCATAGTTTACGCGGTCGCGATTGCAATTTTAAGTCTCGCCACCCCGATTTCTGTTCAATTATTAATCAACTCCGTCGCTTTCACCGCAATGCTTCAGCCCATATTAATTTTGGGTTTGATTTTATTTTTATTATTAAGTTTTTCGGCGGTTTTAAATTTATTACAATTTTATGTTAGTGAAATTTTTCAAAGAAAATTTTTTGCAAGAATGAGTGCCGACATTACTCTATCAACAATTAATGCCCGTCATGAAAATTTTGAAGAATCAAATCAAACTGAATTTGTAAATCGTTTTTTTGATGTAATAACTATCCAAAAAACCTTGCCGAAAATCTTAATAAAAAGTTTTACTTTAATCTTACAAACCATTGCTGGTCTTATATTGGTGGCGTTTTATCATCCGATTTTATTAATCTTTTCTTTGTTAATAATTATTTCGATAATTATAATTTGGCGAAGCTTTTGCAAAAAAGGTTTCATCACTAAATTTTATTCAAGTCGACGTAAATATGATATGGCGGGATGGCTTGAGGACATTGCCCGCAACAATATTTTATTCAAATCAGAAATCGGGCAAAAATATGCGATTTTCAAAACTGATTTTCTTACCGAGCAATATTTAAAAGAACGTAAATCGCATTTTTCACAACTTTTTGCCCAATTTTCTTTAATGCTTGCACTTTACACAATCGCCAGCTCATTGCTATTAATTTTGGGTGGATATTTGGTGGTTAAAGGACAACTTTCAATCGGTCAATTAGTTGCTTCCGAACTGATTCTTTCAACAACACTTTACGGAATTTCTCAACTCGGACGTGATTTTGAAAATTTTTACGATGTCGTCGGCGCTTGCGAAAAACTCTCACAATTTTACAATATTCCGCAAGAAGATATCGGATCCGAAAAAATCGAAGAAGATCGCATCGATATCAAATTTAATCACGTTGTTGATAATTATTTTGGACGTGAATTTAAATTTAATTTTACACTAAAACATCATAAAAATTATATAATTTCAACTCATAATTTATCGTCGCAAAAAATTTTGATTGAGCTTCTATATTGTTTAAGAAAGCCACTCGGCGGGACTTTGGAATTTAACAATATCGAAGTTGAAAATATCAACATTTCACATTTGCGTTCGAAAATTGCCTTGATTGATAATGGCTCTTTTCTCGAAGGAAATATTGAGGAATATTTAACTTTTAATAATAAAAATATTAACAAAAAACGCATTAACGAAATTTTGCAAATTACCGAACTTGATAAAACCTTGAATCGCTTCAATGAAGGCTTGAATTTAAGAATTATTCCATCTGGTTATCCGCTGTCGGATTCGGAAAAAATTTTACTAAAAATCGCTCGCGCTTTATTGCAAGAACCAGAAATAATTATAATCACCGAAGTACTTGATATGATTGGACTCAAGACCCGTCAAAACATATTAAAATTTTTAACTAAAAATCACGATTCAACGGTAATTTATTTTTCAAATCGTCGCGATGATATGCTTGATTTTGATGAATATATTTTTATCGACGAAAATCGCACTCACAACTTTAAATCGATTGAAGATTTAGATAAATTTGAACAAAAAAATGGATAGAAAATTATTTAAAACATTAAATCAAATTAAAATTCCGCAACCGATTGAATCTTTAAAAAAGATTATCGTGATAAGCTTGATTTTGATGATTTTAATTTTAGTCGTAACGCCGTGGAGACAAACAGCCAGCGGTTTTGGTTATGTTATCGCGCTTGATCCAAATAATCGTGCCCAAAATATTAACGCCACGGTTAATGGTCGCGTTAATCAATGGTTCGTCAAAGATGGCTCAAGGGTTAAGGCCGGAGATAAATTAGTTGAAATTGTCGATAATGATCCACAAATTATCGAGCGTCTTAAACTTGAAAAAAGTGCCAAAGAACGCAAATTTGAAGTTGCCAAAATGGCTTCCGACACTTCTAAAATCAACTTCAATCGTCAAGAAGATTTATTTCGTAAAGGGCTTTCTTCGCGAAAAAATGTTGAAGATGCCAAAATCGAATATAAAAAATTATTATCAAATGTTGAACATATTTCGGGCGAAATCGCCGAAGCGTCGATAAAATTATCACGCCAAGAAAGCCAAATGGTGACAGCTCCGCGCGATGGCGTAATTTTAAAGGTTTTGGCGTCGGATAATTCGACCACGGTGAAAATGGGCGATAAAATTGCTACTTTTGCACCAATTTTGCAAGACCCCGCAATTGAACTCTATGTAAGTGGTAATGATATTCCATTAATTTATGCTGGGCGTAAAATTCGCATTCAATTTGAAGGCTGGCCCGCCATTCAATTTAGCGGTTGGCCTGAAATCGCCGTCGGCACTTTTGGTGCCATAGTTTCCGCCGTTGATTCCGCCGTTTCGGAAAATGGCAAATTTCGCATCATTGCCGTTAAAGATCCAAATGAAAAATGGCCCGACACCCGTTTTTTAAATCACGGCGCTAAAGTTTATGGTTGGGTTTTGCTTGATAAAGTAAAATTGGGTTATGAATTTTGGCGACAAATTAACGGCTTCCCGCCTGATTTCAACGAACAAATCATGCCCAAAAATTTTATTACTTATGAAAAATAAACAAAAAAATCTAAGATTTTTTTTAGCAAAAAAAATTTATTACTTTATTTTTTTGGTTTTTTTTTGTAATAATGCTTTTGCTGAAAATTCCCTACAAAATAAAGACTCAAACTCCCCTCTTCTCATTAATAAAATCATTGAATCATCGCAAAAAAATTATCCGCAAATTTTAAATTTTTACGAAAAAGTTGCGAGTAAAGAAGGTAAAATTTTGGAAAGTTTAGGATTTTTTGATGTCAAAATTAAAAACCAATATCAAGATAAAAGTCGAGGCTTTTATGACGGCAAAATTAATGATATTTCACTCGAAAAACAAAATGGTTTTTTCGGTAGTAAAATTTATGGCGGTTATCGTAAATCCTTCGGCACTTTTGCCGATTATGATGGCAATAATTTAACCAATGATGAAGGCGAATATCGAATTGGCGGAAGCTTTTCTTTGCTACGGAATCGTGCGATTGACAGCGGTCGACTCGATTTAATTACCTCGCAACTTGAATTAAAAGAAAGTCAAATTCAACTCGAAAAAATTAAAAATGAAATCGCCCGAGATGCCATTAAAAGCTACTGGAATTGGGTAATTTCTGGTTATATTTATCAAGCTTACGAAAATCTTTATGAGCTCGCCAAAAAACGTGATTCTCAACTTAAAATTCGTCATAAAAATGGCGATATTGCCCAAATTATTTTAACCGAAAATCATCGCAATGTTTTGAGTCGCCAAAGCTTGATGCAAGAAGCTAAAAACAATTTCGATAACAGCACTTTGGCTTTGTCAATGTATTATCGCGGACAAAATGGCGAAATGTTGTTGGCAAAAATTGGCGAATTGCCAAAAATTGATTTTGATTTAGCAAAAAATTTATCGACTAAAATTAATGAAGATATCGCTTCGGGCTTAGAAAATCGCCCCGAATTACGCCTTTTAAAAATTCAAAATGAACAAGAAAATAATAATTTACTTCAAGCTAAAAATTTATATCAACCGAAACTTGACCTACAGTTTGAAGCTTCCAAAGATTTAGGCGACGGCACCAAAACTCGAGCACAATCTAACAATCAAGTAAAACTTGATTTTGAATTACCGCTCCAACAAAATGTCGCCAAAGGAAAAATCGCCAGCACCACTTCTAAAATCAAAGCGATAAAATATGAAGAGCAATTTTTTCGCGATAAAATTAGCACTGAAATTTCACAATTACACAATTCTTTAAAAAATATTTTACAAATCTATGCCAATTATTTGGAAGAATTAAAGCTTTCGCAAATTTTAGAAAAAGCTGAAAAAGAACGTTTTCAAAATGGTCATAGCGATTTCTTTTTGATTAATTTGCGCGAACAAGAAGTCGCCAACGCTAAAATTAATAAACTGCTTTCTATCCTTCGCTATCAATCGATCCAAGCCGATTATAATTTTGCAATTTGGTTAAAAAATTAGATTTATCTTGATGGTTGAAATTTTTCTAAAGCTTTAAAAAAAGGGCTAGCTTGACTTAACTCTTTTAAATCTTTACGCGTTTCCATGGCTTGCAAACTCTGGATATCACCTCTTGGCGATTGAAGAGATTGTAAAGCCGATTCGAAAGCCGACATTTTGCCATAATCATTTAAATTAGAGCGAACTCCGATTCCATCATCTTCTACTAAAGATATTTCATCAGTGCCCCTTCTTATGCGATCCTTAGGTCGATTCACAAAAACTAAATTAGGTGAACCTTTTGAAAAATCACAGCCGATTGATTCTAAGAATTTTTGAGCACTTTCAATTTGAAATGATCTTGATGAAGATTCTTGATCATTTTCTGCTCTTTCAGATTCTTCTCGTTCTAAAATTTTTGAATTTTCTAATACCCCCTTCAATAATTTTTCAAATTCATTATGCCTTAATACATCATGCATTGAAGAGCTTTCAACTGAACTTTCTCTCGATCGCGATGACTGAAATTGAGAGATTAAATTATCAGCTTCTTGTAAAGTCAAATTTCCTCCCCCAAGATTTAAAATACTTACGGGATTATGTTGAGATTCGTGGGTATCTCCATTAGCAAAAGTAATTTGAGCACCAACAATTTGCGATTCATTTTCACTTCTAGAATTTCCATTGTTAATCGTCATTTCTTGACGAGTACTTAAAGCTCCGTTAAAAAAAATATCATTTTCGGCAACAATATTGCGAACCGCTCGCAATTCCATTTCTCTTTCATTTCTTAATCTAATACATTCAATTACAGTCAAACAGGTTACAACTCCGATAATAGCTCCCAGCGACAGACCAGAAATCGTAAATTCATTTAAACCAATATATCTTTTAGCGTTTTCTTTTAAACCTTCTTCTTGGCTTTGCTTTTGTATTTCCTCTATACCTTTCTTAGATAAATCGACAATGACTTTTATCATTCCACCCGCTAAATATCCAACTCCGGCACCAAGGACAGTTGAGGAAATAATTTTAAAAAAATCCCACACCAATTCTTGATATAAATTTTGTGAATTTCTTCTTTGGTTATTTTGATTTTGAATTAAATTTGGATTTTCTTGTGAATTTTCTATTAGCCCTAATTGATACTCTTCTTGAACTTGGACCTCAACATCACTCGATGAAATTTCATTTATCATATTTTATTTCCATTTTCCTATAAATTTTTGTAAAATTGCCAAGCAATAGATACTACTTGCTCTTGGACTTGGAGCTTCTTGTTGCTCAGTTTGTGAATTAGTTTCCGAGATATTTTCGGATGCAAGATTAACATTTCTTGCAAGCACAATTGCTAAATTGTTTACTGAATTTTCATTACCTGGTTCAACATTACTTTCTCTAAATTTTTCTAAAATTGTATCGGCGATAATCGATGGCTTTCTTCTAATGTCAATAAAACTTTCTTGCTGTTGGACTTTCTGCTGAGCAACTTCATCAACCAATTCTTGCATTTGCATTAATTCAATTAATTTTAAAGAATCTTTTTTGGCAAGAACATTTCCAACGCTTGTAATATTTCCAACGACTCTTTTTCTGCCTCTTTCAAATAATGGTTCAACAATTTGAGTTTCAATTACTCCTAATAAAGCTTGTGTTTCTTGAACTCCGAAATCATTGCCAACCTCCCCCATCAAAGCTTGTCTTTCTTCGGTTTCATGTTCTTCATTATAAAAATCTTGCACTTCTTGATCGTTGCGATTTCTGTTAAAAATTCTAGCAATTCCTGCTGGATTATCATGCCCGTCGAGACGATTTCTCATAACCAAAGCTCTACTCTCGACTTCGCTATCAACTATATAATTGATTGCCAATCTCATAGCAATTTGCTCAAAATCACTTGAAGATTCAGCCAAACTGGCGAATCTTGCAATATTTTCTTTAGCCACAATTTTCTTTTGCTTTTTATATGAAGCCTCTAAACATTCCGCAAAACATTCGCCGATCGTGCCGATCGTAGGCACCAAATTTACCAAAATTTTTAAATAATTAAATGCATGATATTTGGGAGTTTTTGGCTCCAGAGCTTTACTTTGTAAGGCTTTAGAGGCAATAAAGAAACTATTAAGATCAGAAACCATTGTTTCGAAATAATTTGAAAGCAAAATATTTTTGTTAATCGCCTTTAATTGTTCTTGATAAAATTTATCTTTTTCGGCATTTCTTTCGGCGATTGGATCGCTTATTTGGCTTGGCGAAATACTGTGATTGCTTGATGAATCACCATCTTCACTTAATGACGCAACCGCTTGTTGCTCTTGACGCTTCGCCAAATACTCATCAAAGGCTTCCATTAACTCATCCATCGTTTTAAATCTGATGACGTTAGCGAACATTTGATCAAGTCTTTGATTTATTTTTACTATATTTTTTTCATTTTTTGCCGTTCTTTTTTTAAGATCTCTTAAATCATCTTTAACTTCTCCAAGATCACCCTCAACTCTTAACATCCTCCCTTTTAATTTCACATTATCATCTTTTAAGCCTTTGATTGATCGTGCTAAAGCATCAATTTCTTCTTGTTTCTCTTTCCGCTGTTCTTCGCTTAAATTTGTAAATTCTTTACAAAAATTTTCCATAAGTCCTTTTTGACGAGCCTCAAGATCTTCCATAAGTCTTTTTTGACGAGCCTCAATATCTTTTGTCATTTTTTTTACTTTATCGCCTTTTACTCTTTTCCCCTTTGCTTCATCACCACCTTTTGCCCCATCTTGCTCTGAATATCCATCCTCTTCTGACGATATTTCCGACTCTTCTTCGTCATAAGATTCCGATTCCGATTCTTCTGTTGCTAATTGTATTTCGATTGGCTCTTGCAATTGCTGTTGCGGTAATGCCATTGGATTTAATAAATTTTCCGCAACGCCTTGTCTTACTTGAGCTTGTTGAATCTCTTGAACTTGTTGAACTTCTTGCAACGCTTCACGCTCTTGATTTTCTTGCATATTTTGTAACATTTGAATATTTTGATTTTCTTGAATATTTTGACGACGCGCCACTTGTCCTTCTGGTTGTGAAAAACCTAAATTCGCCGTCACTATCGCTATTGGCAAGTCGTTGGGAACTATTCTTCTCGCAAAATCTCTTTCAAAAAAAACTCCAGCACCATTAACTCTCGGAGCCAATTCCGCAGTAGGCTCAACCCCAGATCTAGAATTTGGCGATAAAGAATTTGCCTCCAAAGATCTAAAGCTAAAGTTTGGCTCAAAATCTTTTAAAGCCTTTATTTTTTTATATAAAAGATTTATTTCAACAAAATTTGGATCTTGTCGATTTAATGATGTTGTCGCCATTTCAACTTTAGCTCTAGCTAATGTGGGCAATTCTCCTAAGCTTTTAGACAAAATTATTTGCAACTCGGATAATGTTTTTGGATCTCTCTTAATTTTGTAAGATTTAAAACAACGATTGAAAGCTTTGTCTAATTGCGATTCCGCAACGAAAGCTACGGATTCTTGACGAAGAAAATCAGCTTTTATCGTTTCATCAACCTTTTTATCTTCATATATTTTTTTACAATATTGATGAACTTTCTCATATTTTCTTTGGTTAATCGCTAACTCAACAATATTTTTAATATCTTCATCTTTTTTTGCATAATCTGATAAATCTAAAGATTTTTCATAAATTTTTTCATAAATTCGCAACTTTTCACCCCCTTCCAAGGCTTGAAGGGCAAGATTCATTCTTAAATCGGAAATTTCTGATTGTAATATAAATTCTGGATTTCTATCTCTCATGAAAAATATTAAAAATTTAACTAATATTAGTAGTAAACCTTTAATAATTATTTCATTGGTAAATAAAGTAAATTTTTTTCCTATTTATTTTTATAAATTTTATAAATTGTTATATTTTTGAACTATGGCTAGTAATTAGTAAATTATTTTATGTTATTGCGGGAATTAGGCTGAGAGTCTTTCTGGTTTCTTGTTTGTGTAGGCACTAATAAAGAATTTTCTTAAAGAACTTTAATTTAATTTATAAAAATTTAGCGCAATTCTCAATCGATTTGGCAAAAAATGAACTTCTAGTTTCGTTGCGATTCAACAAAAATTTGTCTAATTTTCTTAGTAATTTTTCATCAATCGTAATATTAATTCGCGTCGCTTTGGATTTGATTTTCACCGCCACCATCACAAAAATTTCGGCTTTTTTATATTTCTTTTTTATCTCATCGAGAGTTTTAGCGCGTGGCAGCTCCTCACCATCTTTAAGCATGCCATCAATATGGAATTGCAAGGCTTCTTGCGCCATTTCTTCGGCTTCTTCTAAATTTTTTCCAACACTTACGCAACCCAAAAAATCGGGAAAAATTACGCCAAATTGTTTGGCATTTTCTTTGTCAATTACCGCGATGTATTTTTTTATATTTTCACTCATTTTTAATTTTGATTTTTGCTTGTTTTAAAACGCTTTTTAAAGTGCCAATCGGCAAATTTTTTGGATGAGGTAAAGTCACCCTGCCCTTAATTTCATCATGTTTAAGTTGAAAATGCGATCCTTTAATAGCAACCAAATTCCAACCATGAAATTTCAATAACTTCATCAACTCTTTTGAGTTTTGAAGTTTTTTTAAATTAGTCATGTTATTTAAATATTTTATAATTACGGTTGCTTTATACGCATCATACACACTACTTTTTAATTGCAAACATTTTTTTTCAAATTTTTATTGTCTTTATTAAAAAATTAATGGTAAAATTATCGAATAAATTTATTGATAACAAAACTGATAAAATCAAACATGACCTACACAATTCAAGGCAAAAATAATGTTTACGAAATCGTAATTGGATGCGAAATTCACGCCCAAATCGCCTCCAAATCAAAATTATTTTCGCGCAGTTCAACCACTTTTGGTTCCGATGCCAATTCGCAAGTTTCTTTGGTCGATTGCGCCTTACCTGGTATGCTTCCAACCATCAATGAAGAATGTATAAAACAAGCGGTAAAAACTGGGCTTGGAATTAACGCTAAAATTAATTTGGTGTCAATTTTTGATCGCAAAAATTATTTTTATCCCGATTTACCGCAAGGCTATCAAATTTCGCAATTTTCCGATCCAATTGTTTCCGAAGGTGCCGTCGAAATTACTTTAGAAAATGGTGATAAAAAAATCATTAATGTTGAACGTATTCACATCGAACAAGATGCCGGAAAATCAGTTCACGATCAACATCCGCAATTTTCTTTGATCGATTTGAACCGCTCAGGCATTGCCTTGATGGAAATTGTTTCCAAGCCCGACATGAATTCGCCTTTTGAAGCTTCGGAATATGTCAGAACCATCCGTTCAATTGTCCGTTCACTCGGCACTTGCGACGGCGATATGGAAAAAGGCAATTTGCGTTGCGACGCCAATGTTTCGGTGCGAAAAATTGGCGAGAAAAAACTCGGCACACGTTGCGAAATTAAAAATTTAAATTCGATGCGAAATATCTCGCGCGCCATTGAATTTGAGGCGAAGCGACAAGTCGAAATTTTAGAAAATGGTGGCGAAATTAATCAAGAAACTCGTTTATTCGATGCCCTAAATGGCGAAACGCGCACCATGCGCTCTAAAGAAGACGCCATGGATTATCGCTATTTTCCCGATCCCGATTTGCCGAAATTAATTCTTACGCAAGAATATGTCGATAACATCAAAAAATCTTTGCCCGAACTTCCGCAAGCCAAGAGAGAGCGCTATATTCGTGATTTAAAAATTTCCGAATATGATGCCGGAGTCTTAACCGCCGATGATGAAATCGCTAATTATTTTGAACAATTAATTCAAAAACACGATGCCAAATTATGCACGACTTGGCTTACGGTAGAGCTGTTCGGACGCATGAACAAACTTGGCGTTAAATTTGAAGATTTAAAAATTTCTGCACAAAATTTAAGCGAATTACTCGACTTAATTAAAAGCGGAGAAATTTCGGGAAAAATCGCCAAAGATGTTTTGGATGTAATGTTTGAAAGTGGCGAGAGAGCTCACAAAATCGTTGAAAGCAAAGGCTTAAAACAAGTTTCCGATCTTGGTGCTTTGGAAAAAATTGTCGATGAAGTTATTCAAAATAATGCAGAAAATTTCGCCAAATTGCAAGCGGGCGACGAAAAATTGCTCGGATTTTTTGTTGGACAAATCATGAAAGCAAGTAAGGGGCAAGCCAATCCGCAACTTGCTAACCAAATCTTAAAAAAGAGATTGGAAAATTAAAACGAAATCAATTTTAACCAATTATTCAATTCCCCTTGCCCTTCTCATCTTGGCAAGATTTTTTTGCCTCTCTTCTTCCTGTTTTTGAATGGCAATTTCTAGTTCTAAAGCATCAACCACTTCATAAAATTGCTTGATGGCAATTTCATTATCGATAATTTTACCACTTTCTTTAGCGTGATTAAATATTTCTTCAATAATCGCAACATCTTCAAATGATGATGAGAGTAGCCTTAGAAGCGGTCTGTAATTTGACAAATCAAAATTCGCCACCATGGAATTACTGCCAAATTTTAATAAAAATTTTCTATTATCATTTTTGAAATAATTAATCATTCGCAATTCTTCATCATCTAGCTTCAAAAAATCTTTTACATCATTATTCATGTCGAAATCCGATAAAATAAATTTCGAAGAAACTTTTTGAGAAATTAGAGATAATAAATTTTTATTCTCCTCTCCGCAATCTTCAGCATCAAAGGAAAAAATTACTACACAATTTTTTAATCTAAGTCTGTCAAGCAAATGCACAATTTTATCGATAAAAATTTCATTATTCAATAATTGTATAGGATTTTTGAAAACAATTATTGATGGAGATTCTTGATTAAGCATGTCCTCAATTTTATAAAGCATGTAATATAAAATTGGTGCCACAATAAAATCCTTATCGGCATATTCGGTTAAATCGAAGCCCATTATGCGATCCGCCCAGTTGATTTCCCTATCGTGATCGAATATTTTAACCAAACCACTCTCTTCCCAAAAATTTAAAATTTCGTAGATTTTTTTGGTTTCTTCATTGTTAAATAATTTTATTGCCTCGGAAAATTTTTCGCATTTATTGATTAAAATTTTATCAACAATTTTTGCGATATTTTGAATTTCATTTTCAGGAATTTCGCTTTTGTAAGGAGATAAAAGAGAGTAAAAAAATTCATTCAAAAATTTACGAAAATTTGGATTAGTATTTAACTCCAAAAGATTCATTTTTAGACAATTTTTATCTTCGGGATTCGTATATGATAAATCATAATAAAAACCGCCCAACATATTGATAAAATTTCTAGCTTTATTATCAAAATCAAAATAATAAATTTTAGCTTTAAACCTGCGGGATTGAGCCAAAATAAAATTTAGCAAAACAGTTTTGCCACTCGATTTTTTGCCAAAAAACATGCTATGACCCTGATCGCCATCATGAAAATTAAAGAAATAAGGCGTGTTAGTTATAGTTTTAAATGTTGTCACCGCTGGACCCCAAAAATTTCCACCAATAGCTCCCGAAGCAAAGCTATAAAGCGATGCAAAACCAGCAAGCCTATATGAATTTATAACTTTTTGTCGTTTTAAAAAACGAAAATTTGCTGGCAATTGTGCCCAAAAACAATCTTCCATAAAAACATCTTCGCGCACCATCACAATTCCCAAATCTTGGAATTTTTCACTAACTAAATGCACATCCTTTTCTAATTCTTCGCGGGTTTTACTAATAATCATAAAAGTAGTTTGAAGCTTGCCATAATCGGTTGCAGTTCCGTCAATACTTTCGAAAAAATTAGTAAGACCAATAATATCTCTAAAATCTTTATCATTACTTATTCTCAGCATTCTATCTTGATATTTAGCACCTTCTAAATCAGCTTCGCTGTAAGAAAAATCAAATGATTGCGAAATTACAAATTCAAAAGGAATTTGCAAAACCCTATCAAGCAATTCAATGCTAATTTCCAAATATTCTTTGAGAGATAAAATTGCCGAAAAATGTTTATCCCCCTCGGAGACCACTTGAATTTCATTATTTCCAAAAGCAATTCTATTATTTGTTAATTCGCTAGAAATATCGATGGCTGAAAGCGGATAATGTTTTTCTCGAAGATTGCAAATCTTTCCCAAAAAACGCATTTGTTCGGAATATAAAGCACCTTCCCACTCTTTAACCTCAAGCATGTTGGCACCATAATCAGAAATCGCCGCTAAAATTCCCGAAGTTACATTTGTTAAAGATTTTAAAGATTTTTCAAGAAAATTTTCGTGCAATTTTCTTGTTCTAATTTTTGAAAAAGAACCCACTAAAGAATTTAAATTTGTAATTGAAGTATCAAGTCCCTCAATAATAACGGTGATGTAAAGTTCGTTAACATAATCATTTTGGAGATTATTTATTTCTTCCCAAGTTTCATTGATTTTGTGCGAAAAATAATCACCAAATTCACCCTCGGGAGAAATATTTTTTTTACGTCTAATTGTGTTAAACCACAAAGCAAAGTTAGTTTGCTTAATATTGTCGCGAATCGCGTCCCGAACGGCTTCACGCAGTGGGATTAATTCGGCATAAACGGAAGTATTGCTAAATCCCGAAACACGAATTATTTGCATTAATTCGCCATTTTTAGTTAAAATAGTTTTTTTATCATAATGAATTGCGTAAGGAACAAAATCTTCATCGGTGCCCTTTGCTAAAACGGATTTTTTTTCTTCTTTTTTGGTAAAATAATTTACCGCAAATTCCAATACAGGTTTCATTTTTGATAATTTTTATTTATTAAAAATAGTTTTTTAATAAGTTTTACTTATAAAATAATTTATCTTTTATCGATCGAAACAAATTCTCTCTTAATGCTTCCTGTATATAATTGACGCGGTCTGCCAATTTTAAAAGCTGGATCTTCAATCATTTCTTTCCATTGCGAAATCCAGCCCGCCGAACGTGCAATCGCAAAAATCACAGTGAATAAATTACTCGGAATTCCTAAAGCTTTATAAATAATTCCTGAATAAAAATCGACATTTGGGAAAAGTTTTCGTGAGACAAAATATTCATCATTTAGAGCGATTTTTTCAAGTTCAATCGCAATATCAAGAAGCGGATCTTTAATGCCGAGCTCGCCCAAAACCTCATCGCACGCCTTCTTCAAAACCGAAGCGCGCGGATCATAATTTTTGTAAACACGATGCCCAAATCCCATCAAGCGGAATGGATCATTTTTATCTTTGGCACGTTTAATAAATTCAGGAATTCTCTCGAGCGTTCTAATTTCTTGAAGCATTTCAATCACCTCTTCATTGGCTCCGCCGTGAGCTGGACCCCAAAGCGAAGAAATGCCGGCACCGATGCAAGCGAAAGGATTTGCACCCGACGAACCCGCCAAACGCACGGTTGAAGTTGAGGCATTTTGTTCGTGATCGGCGTGCAAAACGAAAATCATTTCCATAGCTTTAGCAATTGTTGGACTTACCTTGTAATTTTCCGTCGGTTTTTCGAACAACATTTGTAAAAAATTTTCAGCAAAACCAAGATCATGTTTTGGATAAATAATCGGCTCCCCGATTGAATATTTATAAGCCATTCCCGCCAAAGTTGGCATTTTAGCGATGATTTTATAAACGACATCTAAACGCCCTTCGGGACTTGTCAAATCCATGGTTTCGTGATAAAAAGCCGACAAAGAAGCCACCGCTCCGACCATAATCGCCATCGGATGTGCCTTACGCGGAAAGCCTCGTAGCAAAATATTGATTTGATCATGAACCAACATGTTGCTTTTAATATTTTTACTAAAATCTTGATATTGATTTTGATTCGGCAATTCGTGATTTAACAACAAATACGCCACTTCTAAATATTCGGTTTTCTTTGCCAAATCTTCAATTGAATAACCGCCGTGAGCCAAGACGCCCTTATCGCCATCGATGTATGTAATTTTTGATTCGCATGATGCGGTTGACAAAAATCCCGGATCATAAGTGAACATTCCGCTTTCTTTGTAAAGCGTTGAAATGTCGATAACATCTTGCCCAATTGAAGCTTTTTTAATTGGAAGATTTATCTCTTTGCCATTTGGGAGAGTAAGCTTGGCGAAATCTGACATAATAATTTTAAATTTGAGATTTGAGGTATTTTATACTACAAAATAAAACTAAATTTCATCACTTGCAACAACTCGTTATGAAAATTTGAAAATTTATTTTTGAACTTAAATTTGTAGAAATCGTTAAGAATTTGGTAAATTTTTTTTCGCGTTAAAATCTAATTTGAAGATTTAATTTTATATAAAGTTTGCCGTCATTTTTATAAATATATCCATAATCGTGCCTAGAACTACTTGGCGTATCAAACTTTGTGTTGTTATACAAATAATCGGCTAAAATTTTTTTATCCAAAACGCTAAAACAACCTATTTCACCATTATTTTTTACAACAATATAACCATCGGCGCTATAAAAACCATCCCAAGTTTTTGTTGGCACCATGCCCAAAGCTATGCTCAACAAAAAAGATTTAACTTTAAATGTAAATTCTTCATGAGAAAGACTTAAAAAAGAACCCGATAATAATTCTGAAACTTCATTTATTTTTCTGCCTTTACCAGAATAAAAATTTAACAAAAATATTGATAATATTTCGGGCAATAGCGTATCAACTAATCTAAGATTTTTATTAAAAGTTGAATTATCCATTTCTTTAAATTTAATCGAGGCTTTTTTTTGAATTAAATATAAAATTCTATCTCTAATTTTGCTTTTTGTTTCAATATTGTTAACCTCCTCAATATTGCCATTATAGCCCTCAATTTCATAAACAAAATTTGTTGCCATTGAAGAGTTAAGCAAAGTAGGTGAATTTCCCATATAGGATTTTATATTAAAGCCTAATTCTTTATTTAATAATTTATCATCTTTCATAACCAATGTTATATCAGATTTATCATAGCTTGACCCTATTTTTATTTCGTTCGAATTTATTATCTTAAAAATATCATCGACTTTTTTAATTAAAAACGACGATCCTGATTCATTTTTTAAAGAATCAAAAATAATAGGTATAAATGGTTTAATTTTTTCCACTTCAATTTCAATTATTTTGTCGTCAATTTTTTTTATAATTTTATTATCGTTTATTATATAAGAAGCACTGGAAACCTCTTTTCTTAAAATTTTTATTACTTCATAAAAAGATTCTAGTTTATTTAATTTATCATCGAGTAAAAAAATTTTTTTATCGGATAAAATTTTAATAAATACATAAAATTCACTCCATTCACCTTTGTTAAATTTTTTGCTCATTTCTTGCCCATTCATTGTAATGTTGAAACAAAGTGTGATCATCTTTGTTTTTTTGTATGGGGTTTTTTAATTCAATATATTTAATCGTAGCGCTTGCGACCTCTTGAATAGCATGAACCGCAACTGAGTTTCCAAGTTGTTTCATTGCTTGAATTTCCGAAACTGGAAAAATAAAATTATCCGGAAATCCCTGCATCAATTTTCCCTCTCTTGAACTTACTCTTTTTATTTGATTATCAACTTTATAAAATTCCCAATTTCTTCTGTCGCCTATTTTACTTCCCCTTCCACCAACTCTTAGAGTAAAACCTACTTCTTTTTCGCATTTTCCATTAAACACATCTGACATCGTAAATTTTAATGGCATTTTTTGGGGAAATTCAAAATTACTTTTTTCTGTAATTTCATCTCTAAAACCAATCATGAAAATTCTTGGTCTATGCTGCGGAAGCCCATAATCAGAAGCTTTGACTAGCTTATAATGAAATGAATATCCCAAATCTTCAATTGTAGTTTTAATAATTTTAAAAGTTCTGCCTTCGTCGTGTTTTTCTAAATTTCTAACATTTTCAAGAAAAAAAGCTTTTGGTCTTTTTGCTTTTAATATTCTAACAATTTCAAAAAACATGTTGCCTCTATTTTCCTTTTTTTCAGCAAAACCATTTTTAAATCCAATTTGTGAAAATGGTTGACATGGGAATCCCGCACACAAAATATCAAAATCTGGAATTTCTAATTCGTTAACTTGCTGAATATCGCCAGAAAAATTTTTATTTATAAATAAATTTGGTGAAATTTTAAATAAATTATTTTCATATGTGGTTCGTGCAAATTTATCTATTTCGGAAGCAAAAACACATTCACAACCCAAATTATGAAAAGCAATATGAAACCCACCTATTCCTGCAAATAAATCGATGAATTTAAGATTTTTTTTTATCATATTTTATCAATAAAAGAATTAATTTTAATGGAATTAATTAATATCATTTTCAATTAAAAATGTAGCACTTGCTAATGTTATAATAGATATTTAATTTTATAATTTAAGTAAAAAATTAATTTAATTTTTTACATAGAATTATAACAATTATTCTTTAAAATTATAGAAAAATATTGAAGAGAAAAATTACTTTAATAAAAAATCTAACAACAAATTTAATGAATGAAAATTTGAATTTATCCAATATTTTACCAATAAAAAATAAACCAATTTCGACAACAAAAATTGTGGTGGCGATGTCGGGAGGCGTTGATTCATCTGTGGTGGCGTGTATGTTGCACGAGGCGGGCTATCAAGTAATTGGCATTACTTTGCAACTTTATGATATTGGCGAAGCCTTGAAAAAAAAGAATGCGTGTTGTGCCGGCGTCGATATTTACGATGCCAAAAAAGTTGCCGAAAAATTTGGTTTTCCGCATTATGTTTTGAATTATCAAAATGCCTTTCAAGAGGCAGTAATCGATGATTTCGCCGATTCATATTTGCGTGGCGAAACCCCGATTCCTTGCGTAAAATGCAATCAAACTGTCAAATTTGGCGATTTATTGCAAGTGGCACGCGATCTTGGCGCAGATGGCATGGCGACGGGTCATTATGTACAAAAAATTATTAATTCCAAAGACAAATCCGAACTCCATAAGGCCGTTGATAATGGCAAGGATCAAAGTTATTTTTTATTCGCCACCACTCAAGAACAGCTTGATTTTTTACATTTTCCACTCGGCGGATTTACCAAAGAACACACGCGAAAATTGGCGGAAAAATTTGGGCTCGAAGTCGCCAATAAACCCGATTCGCAAGATATTTGCTTCGTGCCAAGTGGCGATTATGCTTCGGTAATAAAAAAGCACCGTCCCAATGCTTTCAAGGCGGGAGAGCTTATTCATGTTGAGACAAAAAAAGTTTTGGGAACGCATGAAGGCATTATAAATTTTACTTTGGGACAACGCCGTGGATTAGGAATCGCCTACCCTCACCCACTTTATGTCATTAAAATCGATCCGCAAAATAATCAAGTTTTTGTCGGCGAAGAACATTTTTTAGATCAACAAATTTTTACCATTCGCGATTGCAATTGGCTTATCGATTTACCCAAAATTGGTGAGAAATTTGAAGCCGAAATTCGTATTCGCTCAAGCGCCAAAGAACATCCTGCAACAATTGAAATTTTGGAAAAAAATCATGCCAAAATTACCATGAAATCGATGACGCGCGCCATCACGCCAGGGCAGGCAGGAGTAGTTTATTTCAATGATCGCGTTGCTGGTGGCGGATGGATTGAGAAGATGGATTAAAAAAATTTAACACTTAAAATCAAACCCCAAAATTATGCAAAAAGATTTTGAAAAATGGAATCGATTAAAACAAAAAATCGATTCAATTAATAAACAAATTATTTATAAAGATAGAGATGTTTGGTGGTGCAGTATCGGCATCAATATTGGGCATGAAGAAAATGGAAAAAATGATTTTTTTACGCGACCAATTTTGATTTTACGAAAATTTAATAAACAAATATTTCTTGGAGTGCCTCTTACAACTAAATGCAAAGAAAATAAATTTTATTTTAAAATTAATTTTAAAGATAAAGAACAATCCGCGATGCTTTCGCAAATTAGAGTTTTTGAAAGTAAAAGATTAAGAAAAAGAATGGGAGAGCTTCCAAGTAATCAATTTTTGGCGATTAAAAACGCCATTTCTGAAATCGTGATTTTCGGGAAATAATTTTGTGAATTTTTAGTGATTTAGTCAGCTCTTCATAATTTTATTTTACAATTAAATCATGAAGAGCTTCGGTGGCTAGTGCCAATTTGTGTAAGTAAATTTAGTTAATTATTTTTTTTTGTCAAACAATTTATTTTTATATGCTTATAACCTTGATAAGTGAATGTGAAAAGAAGGCTTTACTTAGAACAAGAAGAGTTCTTGATGCTTTTGCTAATCGCATCGGCGAAAGAACTTGGCAAACTATTATCACTGAAGAAGGCTTAATTACTGTTAAAAATTTATTAAAAAAATCCGCCACCAAAAGCACCGCCGTTTCTTGTCATTGGCATCGCTCTAGAAGTCGAAGTGAATTATTATGGATCGTTGGTAATCGTGATAAATTCAATGATGAAGGTTGCGTTGCGGTGAATTGGACGGATTCAAATCAATTAAAAAATGAATGGCAAAATGATTGGAAATATCTTCCCACTATAAAATCATTATCGGCATTATCCGCCTTACTCCACGATTGGGGAAAAGCTTCGGAAATTTTTCAAAAAAAACTTAAAACCAATTCAAAAAAAATAATCGATCCACTGCGTCATGAATTTGTTTCGGCAATTTTATTTTCAATCTTCGTCAAGCAATCTGGCAATTGCGACGTGGATTGGTTGACAAAAATGTCCAGCGGTGAAATTAATGAAAATGAACTGAAAAAATTTGTTTCGCAAAAAAATTTTAATGCCGTTGGAAATAATATTTTTGAAGGATTGCCAACCATTGCAAATCTAGTGCTGTGGCTTATTTTATCGCATCATAAATTACCCAATTTAAAAGAGAAAAATCAAAGATTAGCTTTTGAAGATAGCGAAAAAAATTATTCTTTCTCGGCAATTCTAAAAATTATAAAATCATCTTGGGGCTATGAGAATGTTAGCGAAATAGCTCTTGATGAATGTTTTAATTTTTCCAAAGGATTACTTACCAATTCTAGCGAATGGTTGAAGCAAATTAAAAAATGGAGTGCAAAAATTTTACAAGAAGAACAAAAAATTATCGAACAATTTAATAATAATTCAATTCGTTTAAGCCTTTATTTATCAAGGCTTTGCTTGATGTTGGGCGATCATTTTTATTCTTCTTTGGAAAAAAATAATGATTGGAAAAGTGAAGTTGAATTATTCGCCAATACCGATAAAAAAACCAAATCTTTAAAACAAAAACTTGATGAACATTTGGTTGAAGTTTGTAAAAATTCTTTAAATATTGCTCAAACTCTAAGCCATTTTAGCGATCGCATGGATTATGCTTACGACTTAAAAAAATTACAAAGAAAAAGCCCAAAAGGCTTTGAGTGGCAGGATAAAGCCGTTGATAAAATCATCAATTTTAAAACATCGCTTAAAAATTCTAGCAACGAAAATTGTGGAAATTTTATAATCAATATTGCCAGCACGGGTTGCGGGAAAACCATCGCCAATGCCAAAATCGCTCAAGCACTCTCGCAAAATCATGATAATTTGCGATTTATTTTGGCTCTCGGACTTCGAACTTTAACTTTGCAAACCGGAGATGTTTACAAAAATCAACTCAATTTATCAAGCGATGAAATCGCTATTTTAATAGGCTCGAAGGCAATTCAAGAATTGCACGAAAATAATAAAAATGTAGATGATATTTTGACAAATGAAGAATTCGGCTCTGAATCTATTGAGTCGTTAATTGATGAAGAATTAGATTCTTCGCAAGAATTAAATTTAGATTTTTTGGATGCGGTAATTCCGAAAAATCATCCGCAAAAAAATAAATTGAAATCTTTTTTATACAAGCCAGTTCTAGTTTGCACCATTGACCACATTATGTCGGCGACCGAAACTACTAAAGGCGGAAAATATATTCTTCCCGCTCTTCGATTACTTTCTTCGGATTTAATAATTGATGAAATTGATGATTTTAACAACATTGATTTAATCGCCATTTCGCGTTTAATTCATTTGTCGGCAATGTTTGGTAGAAATGTTATGATTTCTTCGGCAACTATAACGCCATCAATTGCCGAAGGGCTTTTTAATGTTTATCAAGAAGGCTTCAAAATTCATGCAAATTTTCGTGAAAAAACTCAAGCGGTTTCTTGCGTCATAATTGACGAATTTAATAGCGAAATTGAATTATTTTCTAAATCAAATTCTCAAGAAAATATTAATTTATTTAAAGATTTTTACACAAAATTTATCAACAAAAGAATTGCTAACATTAATCAACAAACTATTCGTCGTAAAGGCTTTATTGTCGATTGCAAAGCCTTAAATAATGATGATAAAAAAGATGAAAAATATTTTGAAAAAATTAAAGAAACCGCAATTGAACTTCATCAAAAACATCATTTTTTTCACCAAAAATTGCAGAAAAAAATTTCATTTGGCGTGATTAGAATTGCCAATATCAACCCTTGCATTAAATTAGCAATTCACTTGCTCAAAACTAATTTACCCGACAATTTTTCAATCAAAATAATGCCTTATCACAGCAGGCAAATCATGCTTCTAAGGCAAGATCAAGAAAAACATTTAGATAAAATATTATGCCGAAAAGAGCAAAATAATCAAGAGCCTCAAGTCTTTGAAGATTGCGTAATCAAACAACATCTTCAAGACACCTCGCAGGAAAATATTTTATTTATTTTAATCGCAACCCCGGTTGAAGAAATTGGTCGTGATCACGATTTTGATTGGGCAATTATTGAGCCATCTTCTTTTCGTTCAATAATTCAATTAGCGGGAAGAGTAAAAAGGCATCGCAACCATGTCGTTCTTGAGCCAAATGTGGCAATTATGCAATATAATTTGAAAGGTTTAGAAGATAATAATTACGCAGTTTTTTGTCGCCCTGGATTTGAAAAAGATGGCAAAAAATTTAAGCTCGAAACTCATGATTTAATAAAATTAATTGATGAAGAATCGCTTAAAAATTCTATAAATTCAATTCCAAGAATTATTGAAAATAAACAGCTTGAGCCCAATAAAAATCTTATTGATCTCGAACATTTTGCTTTGCGCGAATCTCTCACCAATTACGAAAAAAATGGACCAAATAATTTACAATCTTGGCTAAATCAATTTTGGTATTTAACCGCTCTGCCCCAGCAATTCAATCGTTTTCGTCAAGATATTTCTAGCGATGAGGATGATAAAATTTATTTAATCTACGAAGATGGTGACTTAAAATTCAAAAAGCGTAATGAAGATGGCGAATTTAAAATCATAGAAAATAAATTAAAAATTTCTGTATCGGATCTTGATTTAGAAAAATACAAATCAAGAATTTGGCTTAAAAGAAATTATCAAAAATTACTTGAAAAAATATATAGTAATCACGAGAATCTCACAGAAGATTTAGAAAATATCAAAACCAATAATTCTAAAAGATATGGCGAAATTTGCCTTGGAAAGTTTAATGAAAACGACGACAAAGGCTGGATTTACAGCGATTTCTACGGTTTACGAAAAAAATAAATTTTGATTTTAAAATTAAAACTAATCTGTAAAATTATAATCGATAAAAACCCTTAAACCTAAAATTTAAACCAAAAAATTTATGAAAAACCCAAAAGAATTATCAAAAATATCAATTTTTAAAGGCAAAAAAATCCGCAAAACTCTTCATAAAAATGAGTGGTTTTTTTCTATTATTGATGTTGTAAGCGCATTAACGGAAAGCTTAAACCCTAGAGATTATTGGTTTAAAATGAAAATTAGAATGAGCGAAGAAGAATCCTCTCAGTTGTCGACAATTTGTCGACAACTGAAATTGGAATCATCGGATGGTAAATTTTATGAAACCGATTGCGCCAACACCGAAGGCATTTTTCGTATCATTCAATCAATTCCATCGCCAAAAGCCGAGCCATTCAAACGCTGGTTGGCAAAAGTTGGTTATGAAAGAATTCAAGAAATTGAAGACCCCGAACTCGCCACCAAAAGAACGCGCGCCCTTTACAAACTCAAGGGATATTCCGATGATTGGATTGAAAAAAGAATGCGTGGCATTGCAATTCGCGAAGAACTAACCGATGAGTGGAAAAATCGTGGAGCGGATGAGCAAAGAGATTACGAAATTTTAACCGCCGAAATTTCTAAGGCGACCTTTGGAATAACTCCGAGTGAATATAAAAAAATTAAAGGCTTAAAACGAGAAAATCTTCGTGATCACATGAATGATTTTGAGTTGATTTTTACCATGCTTGGCGAAAAATCAACCACCGAAATTCACAAAACTGAAAATTCTTACGGCAAAGAAAAACTCAAAAAAGATGCGAGTCGCGGAGGCAGAATTGCCGGCGTTGCTCGAACAGAATTAGAAAAAGAAATTGGCAGAAAAATTGTTTCCAAGAAAAATTTTTTGACTAGGAAAAAAACAACCAAAATCAATAAGGGAGAGTAAAGTAAATGGATAGTGCAACAATTATTAATCAGGTTCTTGAAGTTCT
>SXGQ01315169.1_pt1 | contig 24200 bp, 22 predicted proteins | sample 3178371 | NCBI WGS metagenome assembly SXGQ01 (sample SAMN11356859, study PRJNA531348) | freshwater metagenome | isolation source: freshwater sample F1-20 | place: China: Fuxian Lake, Yuxi | collected 2017-12-25 | reverse complement strand
TCTGGCGGGGCCGTGACGGCGGCGGGCCGGGGTGGTAGGATCCTGCCGGCAGAAATCGGGCAGCTAGCTCAGTTGGTTAGAGCGCCACGTTCACACCGTGGAGGTCACAGGTTCGAGTCCTGTGCTGCCCATTGGCCCGGTCTTCGAAACCGGCCTGATTCTCGCGAAACCCGCGGTAACCCGAGTGGTGGCCGCGGGTTCTGTTTTTTGCTGCGGTTCCCTGCCAGATCCCGCGGGAACGTGCTGCGCTGCAATCTGCGCAGCACGACGACAGGCGTGGCGGGGTGGGTTCTCTTGGGGATCCACCCGATGGAGGCCTCCGGTATGTCGCAGGAGGACATCAGCAACGCCCTGACCAACGAGCGGGTCTATCGGCGGAACGGCCGCTGGTTCCCGGTCGTCATCCGCCGGGCTCTGGCAGCCCGGGAACAGGGGTTCCCGGCGGAGCCGATCCTCGACGGCCAGTTCCGCAGCCGGAGCAAGCAGTTCCGCCGGTCACGGAAGGAGTATCGCAGCGTCCCATAGGGCCGTGATGCCCGGCAGGAAGACACGCTCCTGCCGGGGCACACGCCAGTCCCGCTGCCGTTGCGGTGGCAGCGAGATCGATTACCAACTGCCGCAGTGAGCCCTCAGCGGCCGCGGTTTCTCAACGAGAATCATCGGTTTTTCCCCGGGGCGATCGACCGCTGGATCTGTCGCTTCCTCCCGAGCCGCCGCCCGATTGGAGGCGGCCGGATGACCGTCGTCGGCAGGGATGCGACCTACGGCAGTTTCTTCCGCGCCGATCTTTCCGGATGCGAAGGGGCTTCGGCCGCGGGCAACCGTTACCCGGTTTCCCCAACCGACCGCAGTTGTCGGCCGATCGGACAGATGGTAAAACCTTCGACGTTCGACTGACTCTCGCCTGCACCGGTGTCCGTTCGGGGGCTGTGGGACGTGCGCTCGGCGATGGTCGATGAGTCGATAGTTCCCCGAAGCGAAAGCCCCTGGATTCAAGAGGTTGTGATTTATGGCCCGGAAGATTTACGTGGGGAACCTCCCCTGGTCCACCACGTCCTCCGATCTGGAGGCGATTTTTTCTCCGCACGGCGCCGTGCGGTCGGCTGAGGTGATTTCGGACCGCGAGACCGGCCGGTCCCGTGGGTTCGGATTCGTCGAGATGGAGACGGATGAGGGGCTGCAGGCGGCGATCTCGGCCCTCAACGGCCATGAGATCAATGGCCGGCCTCTGACCGTCAACGAGGCCCGCGAGCGTACCCCGCGTCCGGGCGGTGGTGGCGGTGGCGGCGGACGTCCGGGTGGCGGCGGCGGTCGCGGCTACGGCGGCGGTGGTGGCGGCGGCGGCTACCGCGGCGGCGACCGCTACTGATCGTTTCCTTTGAAACGATGCACCGGTAAAGAAATTCACCGGTGAGCGATGGTGTCGGGGAACTTCCTTCCGGAATCGCTCTCCGGGAATTTTCCGTCATCGGATGCACGAAAATGTCGGAGGTGGATGCCCTCGGCATCGTTCCTCCTCCAATCATCCATCCGGGGGACGGCCGCGGTTGGCGGCCGTCCCCCGCGATGCTTGATATGTTTGGAACGAGAGGTTTGTTTTTTGTCGAGCCGTTTTTTTTGAAGTGATCCCTGTCTCCAGTGATCTCTGTCTTCGCAGTAGGACCATTCGATGCCCCCTCCCGGTGCCAAGCCAGCCAAGTTCGCGAAGAAGAAGGCCAAGCCGCGTGCCAAGGTCAAGCGGCGTGACCCGATCTTCATCGACGGTGCCCGGCCGCGGCCGATGTACGTCGATTACAAGGACCTCGAGTTGTTGGGCAAGCTGGTGAACCGGCAGGCGAAGATCCTCGGTCGGCGGAAGAGCGGATGCACCGCCGCGAGCCAGCACGCCGTGACCAGTGCGATCAAGCGGGCCCGGTTCATGGCGTTGTTGCCGTACGTCGGCGAGTGAGTCGCTCGCCCTGTGCCGGAAACATGCCGTGCCGGTGACGGCCGGAACTGAATCCCACCACCGGGCGGTTGTTCGGGCCGGCGGGCTGGGTTGTTGCCTTGCCGGCGGGCTGGGTTGTTGCCTTGCAGGCGGGCTGGGTTGTTGCCTTGCAGGCGGGCTGGGTTTTCGCCTCGCCGGCGGGCTGGGTTTTCGCCTCGCCGGCCGGCTCGCGCCCTGTTGCCCGGCGGTCTTCCGCCCTGTGTCGTGACGCGAGGTGACCAGTGGCCGCACCCGGGCAGCGCGTCGACTCGCAGGCCCCGGCAGTGGCTTTCGTCGCCCGCCGCCGCGTCGAGTTTCGCGACACCGACGCCGCGGGCATCGCCCACTTTTCGGCCTTCTTCCCCTGGATGGAAGCGGCCGAGCATGAGTTGCTGCGATCGATCGACATTCCCGTCGTCGCCACGCTTGCCGACGGCGCGACGGTGAGCTGGCCGCGGGTGAGCGCCTCCTGCGACTACCGCGCGGCGGTTCGCTTCGGCGACGAACTCGAGATCGCGGTCTGGTTGGCGGAGATCGGACGGTCGAGTGTGACTTACGCGTTCCGCTTCACCCATGGGGGGCGCCTGGTGGCGGACGGTCGGATCGTCGCCGTCCACTGTCGGATGGAGGGCAGCGAGCGGCCGGTGCCCTGCCCGCTGCCTACCGCTCTGCTCGACCGACTCCGGCCCTTCCACTCCCCCGGGAGTTGATGCCGTGCTCGATGTGCAGGGGCTGTCGAAGCGGTATCCCGGTCCCGCCGGGGCGATCACCGTGCTCGACGGGGTCTCGTTGACGCTTCCCCCCGGCGGCCGTCTGGCGGTGATGGGGCCGAGCGGGTCGGGGAAAAGCACCCTGCTCTCGATCCTCGGCACCCTGGAGGAGCCGACGTCGGGGCATGTGCACCTCGACGGCATCGACCCCTTCGCCGCGTCTCCAGCCGCCCGGGCGGCGTTTCGCAACCGGACCATCGGCTTCGTCTTTCAGGAGCACCATCTCCTTGCCGGGTGCACCGCGCTCGACAACGTCCTGCTGCCGTCGCTCGCCGTCGGCGCGCCGACGGCGGCCGTCGTGGACCGGGCAGGCTCGCTCCTCGATCGGGTCGGCCTCCACGCGCGCCACCACCACCTGCCCGGGCAATTGTCCGGGGGGGAGCGGCAGCGGGTCGCGGTGGCCCGGGCGCTGGTGCTCGCGCCGCGGCTCGTGCTGGCGGATGAACCGACCGGCCAACTCGACTCACGGGGAGCGGCGGCGGTCACCGAGCTGCTCGTCGAATTGGCGGGCGAAGGCGGGGGGATGCTCATCGTCGTCACCCATGCCGATGCGGTCGCGGCACGCGTCGGCAGCATCCGGCGCCTCGTCGACGGACGGCTGCAGTGATGACGACGCACGGTGATCGGCCAACGGCGGTTCCGCGGGCGGGGCACCCTGCGCCGGCCCACGGTCGGCTGTCGCTCGCCACGCTGGCGTGGAAGCTCGTGCAGGCCTGGGGCCGGCAGTTGCTGGCGCTGGCGGCAGCGGCGGCGGTGGTCGCGGCGACGATCTCCGGTGCTCTTGGAGTGGGCGACAGCCTGTCGCGCGGGCTCGAGCGGCTGGCGCTGTCGAGGCTCGGCGGCATCGCCGCTGCCGTCGTGGGCGACGAACCGTTCGCGGTGGACCGGGCAGCCGACACCCAGCCGCCGCTCGTCCCGGCGCTCGTGGTCCCCGTCGCGCTCGAATCGACCGGGGGGCGACCGCGGGCGGCGTCGGCAACCCTGCTGGCCTGCGACGACGCGGCCGCGCTCGGCTACGATCCGCCATCCCCCGCGGTGCCCGCCGGAGGAGTGGCCATCAACGCCGTTCTCGCGGCTGCGCTCGGCGTGGCGGAGGGGGATGCGGTGATCCTCCGCGTCGCCGTGCCGTCAGACGTGCCGGCCGACCTGCCGCTGGGCCGGCGCGACGGGGAATCGGCCGGGCGCCGGCTGCGCGTGACCTCGATCCTGCCGGCCGATGGGATCGGCCAGTTCAGCCTCCGGCCCGCGCAGGTCACCGGGGGGATGGCGCTGGTGCCGCTCGCAGCGGCGCAGGCACTTTTGGGACGCGACGGCGCCGCCAACACGCTGTTTGCGACGACAGCCGGGACCGCGCCCGGGGATCACGACCGGGCCGAACGGCTGCGCCGCGACATCCGGCCGACGCTCGCGGATCTGGGACTGGAATTGGAACAGGGCGAGGGCGGGGCCGCAGCGCGGCTCACCAGCCGGCGCCTGCTGCTGCCCGACGAGGTCGATCGGGCCGCGCAGGACGTGCTCGCCCCGCGCGGAGGTCGGCCGACGCTCGCCTTCCTCGCCGTGGCGCTCGATCTGCCGGCCGCCGCCGCCGACCGGCCCGCGGCGCGCGTGCCCTACTCGACGGTGTTGGGGATCGACCGCAGCGAGTTGCCCGTGGGCCGCCTCGAGGACGAGGCCGGAAAGCTCATCCCCGTTCCCGGTGACGACGAGATCGTGATCACGCGCTGGGCGGCCGACGATCTCGCGGCGCAGGGGCATCCGCCGGTCGTTGGCGAGCCGCTCGACCTGGGCTGCTTTCTGCCCGAAACCCTCCACGGCCGCGTCGAGGAATCGACCACCCGGCTGCGCCTCGCAGGCATCGCCGCGATGTCGGGTCTGGCGGTGGCCCGGGACCTGGTGCCCGACGTCCGTGGCGTCACCGACGAGGCCTCGATCGCCGACTGGGATCCCCCCTTCCCCTTCGATCGCTCGCGCATCCGCGCCACCCCCCCCGACGACATCGACGATCGCTACTGGAAACTCCACCGCACCGCGCCGAAGGCATTCGTCTCGTTGGCGACCGCGCGGCGGATCGCCGGCAGCCGGTTCGGGCGGACCACCGCCTGGCATGTTCCCGCCGCGGTCGCCGCCGAGCTGCCGGCGCTGCGGTCGGAGTTGGCGGCCGCGATCCGGCCCGCTGCCGTGGGTTTCCGGGTCGAACCGCTCCGTGCCGACGCCATCGCTGCCGCACGCGGGTCGACGCCATTCGGGGGACTGTTCGTCGCCCTCTCCGCTTTCGTGGTGATCGCCGGTCTGATCCTCGAGTGGCTGTTGTTCTCGTTGCTCGTCGCCTCGCATCGGCGCGATGTCGGCCTCCTGGCCGCGATCGGCTGGCCGCCGCGGCGGCTGGCGACGCTGGTGACGCTCGTGGCGGCGCCCGCCGCGATCGGGGGCACGCTGGCCGGGGTCGTGTGTGGTCCGGTCTGGACCCGGCTCCTCCTCTCATGGCTCGGGGGGGCGTGGGACAGCGCCGTGGCCCGGGGATCGTCGGCCGTGTTCCGCACCGCGGGCGTCGGGCCGGCCACACTCGTGGTCGCGGGATTGGTCAGTGCCCTGCTCTCCCTGATGGCGATTTTCTCCGCCGCGCGTGCCGCAGCGCGCCGCGATCCGCTCAGTCTGCTGCGCGGGACCGAGCCGGTGGAGGCCGGTTTGGCAGGTCCGCGCGGCTGGTGGTGGCCGGTGTCGATCGGGCTGGTGGTGGCCGGTGCCGCGGTGGCGTGGTGGGCGGGGGGCAGCGATGCCGCAGCGGCGGTCGGGCTGTTCTTCCTCGCCGGGATGCTCTGTCTGGCCGGACTGCTGGGGCTGGTGCGCAGCTGGCTGGCGCGACTGGCCGTGGGCCGCAGCCGGCCGCTGGTGTCGCTCGGCCAATTGGCCGGGCGCGGGCTGGCCCACGGGCCCGGCCGTGCCTTCAGCGTCGCGGCGATGGTGGCCGTGGCGGAGTTCCTCGTCGTGGCGGTGTCGGCGTTCCGGCTCGACGGACAGGCCACGGCCGATCGCAACGGTCCCACGGGGGGCTGGACGGCGATCGCGAGCTTCGGCACCCCGACGTCGCTCGATCCGGCGGATCCGGCGGTCCGGGGCACGCTCGGCCTGTCGGCAGAGCAGGCGCGGGCCCTGGAGGGCTGCGAGGTGGCACTCCTCCGCTCGAGCGGAGGTGACGACGCCAGTTGCACCAATCTCTACGCCAGCATCCGCCCGGTGATCCATGGCGTGGGGCCGGCATTCATCGCCCGCGGCGGCTTCCGGTTCACCGCGGCGATCGGACCGGTCGACAATCCCTGGCGCTTGCTCGAAGCCGAGGCCGACGGCGATGCGCCGCTGCCGGCGATCCTCGACGCCGCCACGGCCCAGTGGGCGCTCAAACTCGGCGGGATCGGGGCCGTCTTCTCCCTGCCCGACGCGACCGGGGCCCCGGTGCCGATGCGGATCGTCGGGCTGCTCGAACCGGGCATCCTCCAAGGGGCGGTGATCGTCTCCGAACGCACCTTCGCCCGCCTCCACCCCCGCGCCAGCGGCTACGGACTCGCCCTCGTGAGTGCGGCCCCCGGGGTCGCTCCGACGGCACTGGCCGACGGCCTGGGAGCAGCCTGGGCCGACGCGGGTGTCACGGTGGAGCCTGCCGCCGAACGGCTGCGGCGTCTCCAGGCGGTGCAGAACACCTTCCTGGCGGGCTTCCAGGCGCTGGGGGCCCTCGGGCTAGTGCTCGGCACCGCCGGCGTCGCCGCGGTGCAGATCCAGGGGGTGATCGAGCGGGTGGCGACGTTTGGGCTCCTCGGGGCGCTGGGATTTACCCGGCGGCGGATCGGGGCCCTCGTGCTGATCGAGACCGTCCTCATGGTGTCGCTCGGGTTGGCGGCGGGGGGCCTTGCCGGCGCCGTCGCCCTGCCCCGTGGCGTGGCGGGTGGCGCCGCCCGGGTGCCCCTGGGCTGGATCGTCATCACCTGCCTGGTCACCCTCGCTGTCGCCAGCCTGGCGGGCTGGATCGCGGCCCGTCGGGCCGGGCGGATCTCCCCGCGGGCAGCCCTGGCGGGTGGGTGAGGCCCACGCTGTTTTTGGCTCGAGGGGGGCGATTCGGCCGGGCCGGCCGTTTTGGCTTTGTCGGCGGGGGCCCGCCACCGCTACGGTGGCGGCCGGAGGCACCCCCATGCACATCCTCGTGATCCTGCCCCGCTGGTTGGGTGACATCGTGATGACGACCCCGATGCTCCGCGCCCTGCGGGGCCACTTCGGGTCGACGGCACGGATCACCGCCACCGTGAAGCCGGCCTTCGCCCCGCTCTTCGAGGGCACCGACTGGATCGACGAGCTGGTGCCCTACGACAAGCGTGGCCGCGACGCGGCGATCCGTCCGTGGGCCGCCGCCCGGCGCCTGCGGCGCGACCGCCCCGACGTGGCGCTGATCGTGCCCAACTCCCTCTCCACCGGGCTGCTGGCCTGGATGGCCGGTGCGCGCCGGCGCGTGGGATTCGCCCGCCACGGGCGTGGCTGGCTCCTCACCGACGCACTCAGGCCAGCGCGCGAACGGGGGCGCATCGTGCCCCGATCGACCGCCAGCCATGCGATGGAGCTGGCGGCGCGCATCGGCGTGCCGCGGGGACCGCTGACGCTCGGGTTGGCCACGACCGCGGCCGACGAGGCGCGTGCCGACGACACGCTCGCGCGGCTCTTCCCCGGCGTCGCCGGGCCGCTGGTGGTGTTCAACGACAACGGCGCGTACGGCCCGTCGAAGAGTTGGGGCAGCGACCACTTCGCCGCCCTGGCCCGCATCGTCGTCGGTCGGATTCCCGCCGCCCGCGTCCTCGTCCACTGCGGTCCCGGTGACCGGCCGGCGGCCCGGGAGTGCGCCCGTGCGGCGGCCGATCCCCGGGTGGCGAGTCTGGCCGATGTCGGGGACCTTCCGATCGGGCTCTCCAAGGCGCTCCTCCGCCGCGCGGCGGTCGTGGTCACGACCGACAGCGGCCCACGCCACCTCGCCGCCGCGTTCGGCACGCCGACCGTGGTGCTCCACGGACCGATGGATCCGCGGCTCAGCCGCTCGGATCATCGGTGGCTCGAGGAGATGCGGCTCGACCTCCCCTGCTCCCCCTGTGGCCGCCGGGAATGCCCGCTGGGGCACCACGACTGCATGCGGCTCCTCGCCCCGGCCGAGGTGGGGCGTATCATGCTCGATCTGCTCGACCGTGCCGGAGGGCAGGCCCACCGCGTGGCCTGATCGCCACGGTGAAGTGGTGCCCCTTCCCAGGAGACTGCCCGGAATGATGTCGTTCATCGCCATGCTGGCCGCGATCGCCCTGACGGCCGCCTGCTGGGGGCTCTACGGACCGGTGCTCCATTTCGGACGCGAGGAGATGCACTCGCCCCTCCGGCCCTTCATCTGCGTCGGGGCCGCCTACTTCCTCATCGCCGTGCTCATCCCGCTGGTCATCCTCGCGCTCCGCGGAGAGAAGGGGGCCTGGACCAAGCAGGGAATCCTCTGGAGCCTGTTCGCCGGCAGCGCGGGAGCGCTCGGGGCGCTCGGGGTGATCCTCGCCCTGACGTTCGGCGGCAAGCCGATCTACGTCATGCCCCTCGTGTTCGGCGGGGCTCCGGTGGTCAACACGCTCCTCACCGCGTTCATGAATCGGGCCTTCGACCAGATCAAGGCTCCGTTCCTCGCCGGTTTGATCCTCGTCGTGGCGGGTGCGGTGACGGTGCTGGTGTTCAAGCCGCAGCCCGCGAAGCCAGCGAATGCGACGGCCAACGCGGCGGTCGCCGCCGCCGATGCCGCCGGGTTCGAGACCCTCGGTGAGGCCGCGCCGGCGAAGGGGACGGTCGCCAAGGCGGAACGGTTCCTCGAGGTGCTCCTCTCGGTCGCTCTCGCGATGCTCAGTTGGGGCGCCTACGGTCCGGTGCTCCATCGCGGTCAGGCGGCGATGAAGGGCAGTCGGCTGCGGCCGCTGATCTGCATCGGCGCCGCCTACTTCCTCATCGCCGTGCTGGTGCCGCTGCTGCTGATGGGGCCACTGGCCGACTCCGGCACATGGACCGGATCGGGCATCGCCTGGAGTCTGGCGGGCGGATCGCTCGGCGCGCTCGGGGCCCTCGGCACGATCCTCGCCTTCACCTGCGGCGGCAAGCCGTTCACGGTGATGCCGGTGGTCTTCGGCTGTGCCCCGGTGATCAACACGTTCGCCACCGTGGCCCTCGCGCACACGCCGATGACCCAGGTGACGCCGTGGTTCCGCGCCGGCCTCGTCGTGGTGGCGGCCGGCGCCGCCACGGTGCTCGCCTTCGGTCCGCGTGGGCACGCGCCGGCGGCTCCGCTGGTTGCCAAGCCGGCGGTTGCCTGAACGCTGCCGCGGCCAGATGCCGCGGTCACGTGCCACGCGTGTGACCGAACCAGGCGATGTGGTGGCGCGGCCCGAACGCCAGCCCTGCGCCGCGGCAGGCCGGGTGGAGCCATGCGCTGGTCCTGGCGAGTCCTGCCGAGTCGGTGCCCTCGGGCATGACGAACACCCGGCGCCGGTCGAGGGCCGCACCCCGTCGCACCTCGAGGTCGGCCAGCCAGGCGAGTGCCTCGTCGAGGTCGGCCGGGGAGCCGACGACGAACTTCAGCTGCCACGGTGCATCGGCGAGCAGCCCGGTGATGGCCTGGTCGCTGCGCCGGGCGGAGGCATGGCGGCGATGCCAGGCCGGGTGTTCGTCGGCCGCCGGGGCCGATGACGCGAGTTTCGGACTGACCGACACCAGGTCGGTCCAGGGGGCCGTTGGCAGGCGGTCGGGCAGGAGGGTGCCGGCGGTTTCCACGGTCACATGGTGGCCGGTGCGGCGGAGGGTGTTCACCAGGGGGATGGCGTCTTCGAACAGGAGCGGTTCGCCGCCGGTGAGGACGACATGCCGGTGGCCGGTGGCGACCACCGCGGCGACGATCCGCTCGATGCCCCACTCCTCCCCGACCGGCTTCCAACTCGTGAACGGCGTGTCGCACCAGTGGCAGCGGAGGTTGCAGCCGCTCGACCGCACGAACACGCTCGGCGTGCCCGCCAGCAGTCCCTCGCCTTGGAGCGATACGTAGAGTTCGGCGATCCGCACGATGCCCCGGCCCTCTCCGGATTACGGTCAGCCGGCACAGCCTGCGACGAGCGGATCGATGAGCCCGGCGGCGGTGAACCCGGCCTCGCGCAGCCGGCAGGCATCACAGCGGCGGCAGGGACGGCCGGCCTCGTCGGGGTCGTAGCAGCTGGTGGTCAGCGACTGGTCGAGGCCGAGGTCGAGACCGAGGCGCACGATCTCGGCCTTCGACATCCTGACCAACGGCGCGAGGATCTCCACCGGCCTGCCCTCGACACCGGCCTTCGTCGCGAGCGCCGCCAGGCGGGCGAAGGCCGCGACGAATTCCGGCCGGCAGTCGGGATACCCGCTGTAGTCGATCGCGTTGATTCCCAGGGCGATGGCGGTCGCCCCGCGGGTCTCGGCGACCGCGAGCGCCAGCGCGAGGAACACCGTGTTGCGGGCCGGCACGTAGGTCACCGGGATGCCGGCGGCGATCTCCGGCGCCGGGCGGTCCTTCGGCACCGCGATCGCGGGATCAACCAGGGCGCTGCCGCCGCAGGCCGCGAGATCGACGCGGATCACCAGGTGATCGCTGATGCCGAGCACGGCGGCGATCCGCTTGGCAGCCGTCAGCTCCACCGCGTGCCGCTGTCCGTAATCGACCGACAGCGCGGTCACCCGGTGGCCCTGATGGACCGCCCAGGCGGCGACCGTCGCCGAATCGAGCCCGCCGGAGAGGAGCACGACCGTGCGGTACGGATGGCCGCCCGCGCCGGCGTCGTGGGTGGGAGCGTCGTGGTTCATGGATCGCTGCGTACTGTACCCTGCGGGACCGTGGGGAAAGACCCTGCTTGTCCGCTCCCGCCTCAGACGCCGCTCAGCCCCGGCAGCGCCCGGTGGCCTCGCGGGCCAGCGGCCGCCGACCGGGACGGCACAGATCCCTTTCCTTCGCCGTCCGGGGAGGCGACAATCGCTCCGCGCCGGGCATTTCCGGTGGACGGTCGGCTTGGCGATGGAGGGCGGCAGATGGCAAAAGCGGCGCGGGTGATCATCTCGGCACTCGCCGACGAATCGGCCTTCCAGCTCACGGCTGTGGAACAGTTTTCGGCCCTCTCGGCCCTGGGCCTCGAATACTACTCGCTGCGGTTCATCGACGCCGGCAAGGGGGTGAAGAACGTCATGAAGTTGACCCTCCCGGAGATCCGGCGCATCCGGCACCGGGAGGACGAATACGGTCTCAACGTCGCCTCGATCGCCTCGCCGATCGGCAAGGTGAAGCTCCATGACGAGGACGACGGCACGAAAAACCGGTTCGTGCCCTTCAAGAAGTATCTCGCCGCGGACGTGGCCCGGGCCTGCGAACTGGCCCACGCGTTCGAGACGAAGCTGATCCGCGGTTTCTCGTTTTACCACCCGCGTGGGAGCCGGCCGGAAGCCCATTTGGAGGAAGCGGTCGACCGGATCGGGCAGATCGCCGAGGCGTGCCACCGTTCCGATCTGACCTTCGGTCTCGAGGTCGAGGCGAATCTCGTCGGCCAGACGGGAGAGCTGCTTGCCGAGATCCACCGCCGTGTCAACCATCCCGGGCTGGTGCTCGTGTTCGATGCCGCCAACCTGGTCGTCCAGGGCATGTCGTCGGCCGAGGTCTACCGGCAGTGGGAGGCGATGAAGCCGGGATTGGGGTGGGTGCACATCAAGGACTACCGGCGTGCCACGTCACGGGCCCGTGACGGTCACGTCGACGAGGACGCGCTCGCGCACTTCGTTCCCGCCGACCGCGGGGCGGGCGGGCACCAGCGGATCCTCGCCGATCTCAAGACGATGCTCCCCGCCCTGTCGCGCCGGCTCGAGCACCGGGGCATCCCCGGCGTGTTCCTCGATCTCGAGCCGCACGTCCGCGGCGGCGGCCAGTTCGGCGGCACGAGCGGCCCGGATGGCATGGGGATCGCCCTCCGTGCCTTATGCCGCGTGCTCGACGAGGTGAAAGTGGACTATCATCTCCGTGATTTCGACGATCTGCTGGCCGCGCGGGGTGCGCGGGTGAAGGGCGGACGGTGACGACACGCCCGACGGCCCGCGGACCGGTCGCCGCCGCCGATGCCGACCAGGATGCCGACCACACGGAGGCAGCCGCCCGATGAGTGACTCGACCGAACCCGGCGGCTACTTCGTCGCCAACTACCCACCGTTCTCGCGTTGGCAGACCGCGGCCGTGCCCGAGGTGCTCGCGGCCTTCGCGGCTCCCCCCACCGACGCGGCGCTCGGCCTCTACCTGCACGTGCCGTTCTGCCGGAAACGCTGCAAGTTCTGCTATTTCCGCGTCTACACCGAAACAACCGCCGCCGATGTCGAACGCTACTCGCAGGGGCTGGCGGCCGAGGCGGCGCTCGTCGCAGGCCAGCCGGCGGTGGCGGGGCGGACCGTGCGCTACGTCTATTTCGGCGGCGGCACCCCGTCGTTCCTCTCCGCGCGCCAGTTGGAGCGGTTGGTGGCCGGTCTGCGGTCGAGCCTCGGCTGGGACGCTGCCGAGGAGGTGACCTTCGAGTGCGAGCCGGGCACGCTGTCGGAGCCCAAGGTCCGCACGCTCCGCGATCTCGGCATGACGCGCATCTCGCTCGGGGTCGAGAACTTCGACGACACGATCCTCGAGGCGAACGGCCGCGCCCACCTCTCGGCGGAGATCCTCCGGGCCTGGGACTGGATCACGGCCGCGGGCTTCCCCAGCACCAACGTCGACCTGATCGCCGGCATGCTCGGCGAGACGTTCGAGTCGTGGCAGCGCACGGTGGAGCAGACGTTGTCGCTCGGTGCGGACAGCATCACGATCTATCAACTCGAACTGCCGCTCAACACCGTCTTTGTCCACGACGCACGGACGAGCGGCACCGCCACGCCGGTCGCCGACTGGCCGACCAAGCGTGCCTGGGTGGACTGGGCCTTCGACCGGGCGATCGCTGCCGGCTATTCCGTGTCGAGCGGTTACACGCTCGTGCGCGATCCCGCACGGGTGCAGTTCCGTTACCGCGACATGCTCTGGGAAGGGAGCGACCTGCTCGCCCTCGGCGTCGCCAGCTTCGGGCATCTGTCCGGCCTGCACTACCAGAACGCCACCCACTGGGACGAGTATCTCGGTGCCGTCGAGGGGGGCCGGCTCCCGGTGCAGCGCGGCCTGCGGCCCACGGGTCGCGAGTTGCTTGTCAGGGAGATGGTGCTCGGCTTGAAGCGGGGCTGGCTCGACACCGAGCGGCTCCACGGGAAATATGGCATTGATCCCCTCGCTGCCTGGGCCCCCGTGTGGGTGGGCTTGGAGGCCGAGGGCTTTCTCGATCAGCTCCGGCCCAGGCCGCACCTCTCGCGAAAGGGGCTGCTCACGGTGGATGCCCTGCTCCACCGGTTTTTCGAGGCTGAGCGGCTCGCGGCGGCCTCGTGACCGGTCGATCGGAGCGGCGTCCCCTGCCGAGGCCGTCGGTTATCGCCGGCCCGCGCCTGCGGTTCCCCTGATGCCGGCGGCCGCCGGCCAGATCGACCATTGCCTTGTGGCGGGCGGCGGGTGGCCGGTTGGCCTGCCGATCCGCGCCAGCGTCCGCGCGAACCCCCGGGGGACTCATCGTGCCCGAAACCTCCATGGCGATGGCTCCCCGGGACGGGCGAGCCGAGCGACCGCCGGTCTTGCCTGGTACCCATGCCTGCCCCGGCCAGCGGCCGGTTCGCGAGCGTCTCCGGGCGATGGCGGCCGATCTGGTCGCCTCCTGGAAGTCGCAGGGAGGGCCGCCACGCGGGAGGTCGGGTGCCTCATTGAGGCGGCAGGCGGAAGTCCTCGTCGAACGGCTCGGGGGAGACGAGGGCCTCGTCGGCTGGACGATGGTCACGATCGTGTCGGAGTATTGGCGCAAGCGGCTGGCCGGTGGGCCATCCGGCCGCCGGCTCCTGCTGCTGCCCGATTGTCCGTTGGCTGTGCACCGCGGAGTGGTCGCCAACGGAGTGCCGGCGACCTGTGGCCCCGGGTGTGCGATCGGCACCGTGTGGTCGGCCGCACGGGAGAGTGGCTGGTCGGTGGAGCCGACATCCGCGGCCCTCGGCGGCATCGGCGCCCTGCTCACCGGCCAGTACGACGGCATTCTCGGTGTGGCCCGCCTCTCCCATCTGGAGAAGGCGTTCGCCATGCTGCCCGCGTTCTCGTTGCCGATCGCCGCGGTTCCCTTCGATGCCGCTGCCGCAGCCCATGCGGCAGCCGCATGCCCCTCCGCGGGCTGCGCCGAGGTGGTTGCCGCCGGCGCGATCGACGTCGAATGGATCCTCGGACTGCTCGGGGTGGCGGGGGGTGCCTCCGCGCCGATGGGCGACTATCTGCCTCTGCTCCGTGAGGCGGCCGGCCTGTTCAGCCCCGACGCGCTCCGGCAGACGGAGCGGCAACTCGGCCTCGACGGCGCATTCGGCGGTGACCGGTTGGCCGGCCTTCCCGGAGCATTGGAGACCGTTGGCCCGCTGGAGGCGACCAGTCTGCTTTCGGCCGACTTCCTCTGCCGCGGTGGCAAGTTCCTCCGCCCGTTCATCACGCTGGCGGCATTCGATGCCGTGTCCGCCGACCGCGCGGAGCGGGGTGACCCGGTCCCGGTCCTCGACCGGTCGGTTGTCCATGCAGCGGCACTTGCCATCGAGATCTTCCACAAGTCGTCGCTGATCCACGACGACATCGAGGATGACGATGCCCGGCGGTATGGTCGGCCCACCATGCACGTGGAGCGCGGGGTGCCGCTGGCGATCAACACCGGCGACCATCTTCTCGGCATGGGCTACCGGATCGTGGCCGGACTGCCTGGCGTCGCTGCGGACGTGCAGCGCGATCTCGTGCTGCTTCTGGCCGATGCCCACGTGAGCTTGGCGCGGGGCCAGGGTGGCGAATTGTGGTGGCGCACCGTCAGCGACAAGCGTCTGCTCCCTGCCGAGGCGATCGAACTGTACGGACTCAAGACCTCTCCGGCGTTCGAGGCGGCGCTGGCGATGGGTGTCCGATTGGCGGGTGCCGACCCTGGGGCCGTGGGGAATCTCCATGCCTACGCCCTCCATGTCGGCAACGGCTTCCAGGTTCTCAACGACCTCAAGGACTGGGAGGGGGATGCCGACAACGCGCGGCTCGCCGCCGGCGATTGGCTCGGAGGCCGCCCGACCGTTCTCTGGGCACTCGCGGTGGAACGGCTCGGCGTGGACACGGTGACCGGACTGTTCGACCGTGTCCGCGACGGGACGGCGGAGCAGCGTGGCGAAGCGATGGTCCGGGCCCGCGAGTGCCTCACGGCGGCCGGAGTCTTCACCCGGGCGGCCGCGATGGTACGAGCCGAGCGGGCCTCAGCCCTGGCCGCTGCCGCGACCTGCGCGCATCCCCGGCTCCGCGAGGTGCTGGAGTTTCTCCTCGATCTGGCGGTGCCTGAGCGGTCGGATTGGTGACGGTGCCGCCGATCCCCCGCCGCGCTGCTGGGATCGTCACCGGATAATGCATCGGTTTTTTCGCTTGGTTCAGGCCCGGCACGTCATCCCTGACGTGCCGCAGGCTGGTTGTCCACAGCCTGCTAGACTCTTCGCCGACCGACCGCCAGGGTGGCGTGTTGGTTCCTGTGGGGAGCCCAAGTGGTGTCAACCGCCGCGACCGACGCTTTCGCGCGAGCCGCCGCACTCGTGACGCTGTTCGCCAAGCCGGTGGAATCATTCGCCAGCCTCGAGCCGGTCCTGCCCAGTGCCGTGCCGGAACCGTACCGCGGCCTGCTCGATCACGACAGCCACATGACGGTGGTGATGGAGCGGTTTCACCGCCAGACACTGGCGCTCCGCGTGCTGGCCAGGATCGACGAGCGCGGCGATCCGGCCGCCTGGTACGCCCGGGAGATTCTCCTCGTCGATGCCACGGGTGCGCCGGTGCAGCACGGCATCGTACGGATCGACCTCGCGCAGGTGGGCGCCGAGACGGCCGCACGGATCCGTGCCGCCACGGAGCCGCTGGGCAAGGTTTTGATCGACGCGGGGCTCCTCCGCCAGGTGCAGCGGGTGGAGATCCTGCGGGTGGAGCCGGGGCCGCGACTGGCGTCCGTCATGGGCATCGGCCCAGGGGAGAAGACCGTGACCTACGGCCGTGTCGCGGGCATCTCACTCTCGGGGAAGGCGGAGCCGGCGGTCGAGTTGTTGGAAACGGTCGTGCCCGTGCGCGGCTGACGTGCGTCTCGCTCTTGCTTGCCGCGCGTGGGAAGCCCGATCGGGCCGCACGGATGTGTCCGCCCACGGCGACCATCCACCGCGGCTGTCGGGGAGAGCCGCGACGGATGCCCGCGGTGCGACGATTGGCAGCAAATAGCCGTGGAGCGGGATCGGGGAACATTGCCCAAGGTGTTTGGTGAAAGGCGTTTGCGCTGATTGCGGCGATATTGACTCAATGCGCAAGCTGTCTGTAGAGTTGGGTCTCGGGCAAGAAAGGGAAGCCTGGCCGCTGTGAAAGATGGACCTTTCACCGGCCGTGGTGAGGTTGGGTGGTTCCGGGGCTGTCCGGCGACCACGGTCGGGATGCCCGTGAGGCTCGGTCGGTGGCCTGAATGGGTTCGAGCCTGACTTGAAGAGGGAGTTCGAGCGAAGGAGTCTGAGCGAAGGAGTCGCACCCAGGCCGTTTGGCTTGGGGCTGCTTGGTTGGGGCCACTGGGGTTGGAAGCGAAGCTGGGACGGGGTTCCGCGGCGGGGTTGCAAAGCGTCGCCGGGAAGTCCGCGTTCCACGCAGGAACCGTGGCTCACGCAGGAGCAGCGCCTCACGCGGGAGTCACTGGAAGACCCCGAGGAAGCCCGCGGTTTCGCCAGTCATGGTCGATTGGTTCGCGAGTGCAGGACGCACGGATCGCATGGCGTAGGGATCGCAGCACGGAGGCCTAGGTGCCGGGAACGTCCCCGCGGATGGGGCTGTGTCCGGGCGCCGTTTTGACTAGCTGGACCACGGCTAGGGAGAGGGTGGTAAGCACATGCAAAAGACTGTCTACACGACCGGTGAGGCGGCCAAGATCTGCAAAGTGAGTCAGCAGACCATCATCCGCTGCTTCGACTCGGGGCAGCTCAAGGGGTTTCGCGTGCCGGGCAGCCGGTTCCGGCGGATTCCCCGCGATCAACTGTTTCTCTTCATGCGTGACAACGGGATCCCCACCGACGCCTTGGAGAGCGGTCGGCGCAAGATTCTCGTGGTCGACGACGATCAGGACCTCGTCGAGTTGATCACCGACGTCCTCGAGCGGGACGGCCGGTTCGAGACGCGGAGTGTCAACAACGGCTTCGATGCCGGGATGATGGTCAAGGACTACAGGCCAGATCTGATCGTCCTCGACGTCATGCTCCCCGATATCAACGGCAAGGAAGTCTGTCAGCGGGTGCGCAGCGATTCCACCATGGATGAGGTGCGGATCATCTGCATCTCCGGTATGGGCGAGCCCGACAAGGTGGAGGAGTTGAAGGCGGCTGGTGCCAACGAGTTCCTTCAGAAGCCGTTCGAGGCCGAAGTGCTCGTCGATCGGATCTGCGGGCTCCTCGACATCGAGTCGGTCGCCACCGGTTCCTGACGGGTTTCGTGTTCGTTTCCGCGGGCCCGGGTCTTCCCGGTCGCCCGTCACCGCTGTCGACGCGCGCCGGACCATCGCTGGTCCGGCGCGTCGTCGACAGGTGGATGCTTCGCCGTGTGCCCCACCGCTGCATCCACCATCGACCGCCCCGGATCGGCGCCGTGGCGCTCCAGCGGCGTGTGCCTGGTCGTGCGGCCGGCGATTGCCGGGCCGGTGGCCCTGCCACTCTCCTGCGGCGGGTGTCTCGGATTGGCCGCATGGCTCCTCGACGAGGCGGCTCGGCTGGGGACGCCGCTGGATCAGGGGGCCGTGCCGGCCGCGCCGAAGCCGCTCTGGTCGGCGGCGGCAAGTGATCCGAGCCTCGCCGCGTGGCTCGTGATGGCCGAGGGCGTGACGGCCGAGGGCGGGGCAGCGGTGGTCGGGGAGCATGTGGCCGATGGTGTCGTGGCGCGGCTCGAACGGGATCTGACCGTCGCGTCGTCTGCCGTCGATGCGCCGGCGGGCGCCGGGAGCCCTCCACGGCAGGCAGCGGTTCCCGACGCCGACGCCTGGCGCGCGTTGGCAGACGCCGCGCGGAGCGTGTCCGTTTCCGGGGCATCCTCCGAGACGACGGCGCGCGCCTGGGGAGCCAGGCTCCGTGCCTCGCTCGACGCCGGGGCCGGGGCTGCCCTTCCCCGGGCAATCACGCTTTCGGCCACCGTCCCGGGGGAAGCGGAGGTGCTCCGCGCCGCGGTCCGTCTCGCGGCAGCGCATGGCCGACTGGCGGCAGGGGTTGCCGCCCACGTCGAGGAGGCCCGTCTCGAGGGGCTGCGCTCCCTCGCCTACGGTGCAGGGCACGAGATCAACAATCCCCTGGCCAACATCGCGGCCCGCGGGCAGGCCCTGCTGGTGGGTGAGACCGACCCGCACAGGCGGCGCCGTTTGGCGACGATCGTCGATCAGGCTTTCCGCGCCCGCGACATGATCGGCGGACTGATGCTGAGTGCGCGGCCGCCGACACCCGAACCGACCCCCTGCGACGTGACGGCCCTCGTCGGGGCGGTCGAGCGGTGTGTCGCCGGACGGGCCACCGACCGTGGTGTACGCATCGACACGCCGGCCGGGGGCGTGGTTGTCGCCTGGATCGACCGGACCCTGATCGAGGAAGCGCTCCGTGCGGTCGTGACCAACGCGCTCGACGCGGTGACCGATGGGGGCCGGGTGTCGATCGGCATCGTCCCACGCGGAGCGCAGGCGGATCGTCCGGTGGAGATCCACGTCGATGACGACGGCCCGGGAATGGATGACGAGACCCGGCGGGCGGCATTCGATCCCTTCTACAGCGGCCGCGAGGCCGGGCGGGGAATCGGGTTCGGCTTGGCCAAGGCACGACGGTTCGTGTCGGCGTGCGGCGGCACGACCGAGATCGGCGTGTCTCCAGCGGGGGGCACACGCGTCACGCTCCGTCTGCCGGCTGTCCACGAGGGCGCGGCGTGCGGAAACGCGCCGCACAAACCCCCCAAACCCTCCTGAGTCTGCCCGATGGCCACGCGCCCTTGGGTGATCAACGCCGGTCGCCCCGGCTACCCCCGCGCAGGTGCCAGCCGACCTTGTCCGCGTTTCCATCGTTCTCTATCCTCCCCTTGACGCGGGAATGTCGTCCGGCGACGGAACGCCGGGCGGAGTCCGGCAGGTGCATTGCCGGACGGCCGGGGTCGCTGGTGACGTACCGGAGCAGGGATGCGTTCATGAGGCACGCCAGATTCATCGCGGGGCCGGCCGAGGCTCCTTCTGACACGGGCGCCGAGGCGCTCCTCGGGCCTGCGGCGCTCGATCGGTCGCTCGAAGGGACCGTGGCAGGGCGGACGGTGAACCGTGTTTCCGTCATCACGCACCCCGGCGACGCGCTGCGTGGCTTGGGTGGGGGCGCCGGGGAGCTGCCGCGGTCGCGCGAGCCGGCGTTCACCGAGCGGGCCCGCGGTTTCGGCCCCGCGCTCCGACTCACGGCGGACTGGCTCCGCGAGCGTCAGGCCGTGGACGGCCATTGGCGTGGGCCACTCGAGGGAGACACGATCCTCGAGAGCGAGTACCTGCTGATCCTCGCCTGGGCCGGTCGTCTCGACCGCGAGGAAGTGCCCGGGGCGGCCCGGCGCATCCTCGCGGAGCAGCTGCCCCAGGGCGGGTGGTCGATCTATCCGGGGGGACCTGTCGATGTCAGCGCCAGCGTGAAGGCGTACTTCGCTCTCAAGCTCACCGGCCATGAGCCGTCGAGCGAGCCGCTGCGCCGAGCCAGGCGGGCGATCGAGGGCGCGGGTGGCCCCTGGGCCGTCAACAGCTTCACGCGTTTCTATCTCGCGCTCCTCGGGCAGATCCCCTACTCGGCGTGTCCGGCCGTGCCGCCGGAGATGGTGCTGCTTCCCGACTGGTTTCCGGTGAATCTGTGCAGGGTCTCGGCGTGGTCGCGGACGATGATCGTGCCCCTGTCGCTCATGTGGGCCTTCAAGCCGGTGCGCCACGTGCCGAAGCAGCAGGGAATCGCCGAGCTGTTCCCCGCCGACTGTCCGCGCGATCAGGCTGTGAAGGAAGGGGCGTGGGCCCGTTTCTTTCGCGGCGTCGATCGTGTCATGAAGGGGTGCGAGGCGGTCGGTTTCGTGCCGCTGCGTCCCCGGGCGGTGCAGGCCTGCCGGCGCTGGATGCTCGAGCGGTTCGCCGGCAGCGACGGTCTCGGCGCGATCTTTCCGCCGATCGTCTGGAGTCTGGTGGCTCTCCGGGCGATGGGGTGCAGGGAGGACTCTGCCGAGGTTCGCGAGTGCTGGGATCAACTGTTGCGGTTGGTCGAGATCGAGCCCGACGGCAGCACCCGGCTCGAGCCGTGTCGTTCACCTGTGTGGGACACGGCCATCACCGTCATCGGTCTCGTCGAAACCGGTCGTGTCGTCGATGGGAGCGCCAGTGCCCCGGGGGTGTCGACCGATGCCGCGGCAGCAGACCTGGGGGTTGACTGGCTCCTCGATAATGAGGTGCGGGTGCGCGGCGACTGGGTGGGGGCCGTGCCGGCCGCGGCAGGCGTGCAGGCCTCGGGGTGGTGCTTCCAGTACGCGAACCGGTTCTATCCGGACGTCGACGACACGGCGATGGTGGTGATCGCCCTGGCGACGTGGCGCGATGGGGTGCAGCGGCGCGGGGCGTTGGCCGCCGCGGATCGCCGGCGTCTCGAGCGTGTCGCGGCGGCGATCGGCCGTGCCCGCCCCTGGTTGGAGGCGATGCAGAGCACGGACGGTGGCTGGGGCGCCTTCGATCGCGACAACAATCTCGAGTTCCTCTGCGAGGTTCCCTTCGCTGACCACAACGCGATGATCGATCCGAGCACCCCCGACCTCGCGGGGCGGGTCCTCGAGGCCTTCGGCAAGACCGGATTGCGGATCGGGCACGAAGCCGTCGATCGCGCGGTCGTGTATCTGCGGCGTACGCAGGAGTCGAGCGGTGCCTGGTTCGGCCGGTGGGGGGTGAACTACGTGTACGGGACCTGGCAGGCGCTCGAGGGCCTGCGGGCCGTCGGCGTGCCGCTCGGTGATCCGCTCGTCAGCCGCGCCGCCGACTGGCTCGTGGCGCATCAGCAGGCGGATGGCGGCTGGGGGGAATCACCCGCCAGTTATGTCGATCCGGCCTTGGCCGGTATCGGGCCGACGACCGCCTCGCAGACCGCGTGGGCGGTCGCCGGACTGATCGCTGCCGGTCGCCACGACTGCCGGGCTGCCCGGCGTGGCGTGCAGTGGCTGCTCGATCGCCAGGAGGCTGATGGCTCCTGGGAGCAGCGTGAGTTCACCGGCACCGGTTTTCCGAAGGTCTTCTACCTCCGCTACCACTACTATCCGATCTATTTCCCGCTCTTGGCTCTGGCGAGGTTCGCGCTGGTTGCACCGGCGGCGCGTGGGGCGATCGGAGCGACACTGGTCAAGGAGCCGGTTGCATGAGTGTTCCCTTCGGACAGATGGTGGCGGTCGTCGGTCATGTGCTCACGCAGCGTCTTCGGGGCAATCCCCGATATCCGCTCGTGCTCATGCTCGAACCCCTGTTCCGTTGCAATCTCGCCTGTGGGGGCTGCGGCAAGATCCAGCATCCCGCCAACATCCTCCGGTCGCACCTCAGTGCCGCTCAGTGCCTCGCGGCGGTCGATGAGTGCGGAGCGCCGGTGGTCTCGATCCCCGGCGGCGAGCCGCTGCTGCATCCGGAAATTGAACAGATCGTCGACGGGATCGTCGCCCGGAAGAAGTACCTCTACCTCTGCACCAACGCCCTCAAGCTCGAGGAGATGCTGCCCCGCTTCCGGCCCTCTCCCTATCTCGCCTTCTCGGTGCATCTCGACGGCCCGCGCGAGGAGCACGACCACGCCGTCTGCCGTGAGGGGGTGTACGACACCGCCGTCGCCGCGATCCGCGCGGCTCGGCGCGCCGGTTTCCGGGTGACCACCAACTCGACGTTGTTCACCGATGCCGATCCCGCGCGCTACCGGCGGTTTTTCGACGAAGTGATGGCGCTCGGAGTGGAGGGGATGATGATCTCCCCAGGCTACTCCTACGCCAAGGCGCCGGACCAGGATCACTTCCTTCCGCGCCGCCGCAGCGAATCGCTGTTCCGCAGGATCCTCGCCGACGCCCCGCGGCGCTGGCGTTTCAACCAGTCGCCCGTGTTCCTCGAATTCCTCAAGGGGGCCTGGGATCTGGAGTGCCGCCCGTGGGGCACGCCGACCTACAACCTGTTCGGTTGGCAGCGTCCCTGCTACCTGCTCGATGAGGGATATGCCAGTTCCTTCCGCGAGTTGATGGAGGGAACCGACTGGGATGCCTACGGGCGGGCCAGTGGGAATGCCAAGTGCGCCAATTGCATGGTTCACTGCGGCTACGAACCCGCGGCCGTGGAGGCCACGTTCGGTTCGCTCGGCGGGCTGTTGGCGACGGCCCGGCTGGCGCTCTTCGGGGCACCACGCGGCTCCGGGGAAGCGCTCGCCGACGCGGGAACGGATGCCCCCCCTGCTCCACCGGCCGGCGGATTCCCCACCCTCCCGATCCTGGAGCAGGTCGCCTGACGCTACCGGCGTCGGTGGCGATCACGGCCCGCAGCCCGCATCCGGGATGAAGCCCCTCAGGCCTGTGCCCCGGCGAGAAGACCGCGTTTGACCCGGGCGAGGATCGCCCGCAAGCCGCGGCTGCGGAGGATGCCGAGCACGTCCGCGAGGCCTGTCCGGTCGAGGAAGTCCTCGCCGAGGGCAGCGGCCTCCTCCGCCGGCCGGCCCTCGACCGCCTGGGCCACCATGGCGACGAATCCCTTCACGGTCGGCGCTTCCGGCGCGACCTCGGCCACCAGCCGTGCGCGGCCATCGACCACTTCGGGCCAGAGGAACACCGGGGTTTGGCACTCGTGCACACGACCCTCCGTTTCGTCCCGACGGGCCCGGTGGCTCTCGGGGAGCGGGGGCAGCCCGGCTGCGAACTCGACGAGCAGTTCCAATTTGTCCCGTCCATCGAGGTCGGCGAACTCGCCGACGATGCGATCGAGCCGTGCAGAGACGGTTTCCATGGCGTGCGTCGTGCTCTGGACGGTCAGGAATGGCCGGCGGTCGTCGAGCTGCCGAGGGCAGCAGCCGCCTCGCCAGGACCGCCCGGTTCGGCCCCCTTGGCGATCGGCACACGCACCGCATTGCCCCACTCGAGCCAGGAGCCGTCGTAGTTTTTCACGTTCCCGAAGCCGAGCAGGTATTTGAGGACGAACCAGGTGAGGCTCGATCGTTCGCCGATCCGGCAGTAGGCGATCGTCGGGGAACGACGCTTGAGCTTCACCTCCCGGAGGTAGAGCTTCTCCAGGTCGCGAGCCGACTTGAACGTGCCGTCATCATTGCAGGCCCGCGCCCAGGGCACGTTGACCGCACCTGGAATGTGGCCACCCCGGATCGCACCCTCATTGGGATAGTCGGGCATGTGCATCCGCTCGCCGCGGTACTCCTCTGGGGAGCGCACGTCGAGCAACTGGCGGCCCGCCTTCTGGTGACGCAGCACCTCTTCACGGAGGGCGCGGATCGACCCGTCATGATCGGCAGCCTGATAGTGGCCGCGCGGCGGGTTGACCCGCTCGGCCGACCACGGCCGACCGTCGAGTTCCCAGCGCTTGCGGCCCCCGTCCATGATCCGGCAATCGGCGTGCCCGTAGAGCTTGAACACCCAGAAGGTGTAGCACGCCCACCAGTTGTTCTTGTCGCCGTACAACACCACCGTCGTGTCGTTGGAGATGCCACGTTCGCTGCAGAGTCGCTCGAATGCCGCCCGGTCGATGTAGTCACGCTGCACGGGCGCCTGGAGATCGACCTGCCAGTCGATCTCGACGGCACCGGGCACGTGGCCCATGGCATACAGCCCCCGGTCCTCGTCCGACTCCACGATCCGCACCTTCGGATCGGTCAGATGGTTCGCCACCCACTCGGTGGTCACCAGCACCTCGGGGTGGGCGTAGGCGGCCATGTCGGGAATCTCCTCACGCGGGCGAAAAGCAGTCAGTTGGAATCGTAGTCCATCACCCGGTGCCCTGCAACGAGGCTCGCCCTCGTTGGGCCCGGGCCGTTCGGCTACAACAACACATATGTCGGGGTCTGTTTGTCTCCGTCGGTTGCGGATGCCCACGCGGTGGGCGGCCGGGCCGCTGATCCACCGAGTGAGTGCGATGGGCGCTGCGTTCATCTTCCAGATTTCGGGACTGACGAAGAAGTTCGGGCAGCGCGAGTTGCTCAAGAACATCAACCTCGCCTTCTACCCGGGGGCGAAGATCGGGTTGCTCGGCCGCAACGGC
>SXGQ01507571.1_pt1 | contig 24201 bp, 18 predicted proteins | sample 3178371 | NCBI WGS metagenome assembly SXGQ01 (sample SAMN11356859, study PRJNA531348) | freshwater metagenome | isolation source: freshwater sample F1-20 | place: China: Fuxian Lake, Yuxi | collected 2017-12-25 | reverse complement strand
TACCAATTCCGCCACTCTCGCCGTGATTAAAAAAGTTATATATAACATAAATTTAGCTCTATTTTATAACAAATTAGTCTTTATCTAAAAGGAATAATTCAATAAATCAATGAAATACATTCTTGTTTTGCTTTAAGATATATATATATAAAATTAATCTATTCAAGCCAAAAATTAAGTTGATAGTTCAAAAAAATCAAAAAAAATTTACTCTATTAATTCTCGCAAGTCTTCTACTTTTTATTTTTTCAGGATGTGTTTTTGTAAAGTTCGACCCAAAACCTCTTATTAAAGAAGAAATTACTAGAAATATCACCGAAAAAAGCCCAGAAATTATTGAATTTAAAGATTTTCTCCAAAAGCAAGGCTTTAAGGATGACCAACTGACTATTAAAGAATGGGGTTTAAATGAACTCATTCTTGGCGCTCTTTTTTATAATCCACGTATTGAAATTGCAAAAAAAGAATGGGACGTAGCCAAGGTTCAGGAATTGGTGGCCCCCATAAAACCTTTATCGTCCTTTGGAATTATTTCAGGAAGAGAAACATCGGGAGATGATAGCTCTTCCAAAAATGCTATTGGTTCTAATTTCAACACTTTCATTGAAACAGCTGACAAAGCAAATATTAGGCTGGAAAAGGCTATCAACCAAACACTTCTAAAGCGATTAGAGCTAAGAAAAGTTGTTTGGGATATCAGGATCGAATTGACACAAAATTTTCTTCGGTATCATCAACTTCTCCAAAATATAAAAATTATAAAAAATGAGATCAGATTGCAAAACGACGTATTAAATATGCTAAAAAAAAGAAAAGCTATTGGTATTTCATCTTCCATTGATATTAATTTTTATCAAATTGAATTCAATAAAAATTTACAAAAACTAATAGAAGAACAATATGCACTGAATGAGACAAAATCTCGACTTGCAAGCACAATTGGGCTCAGTGCAGAAAAATTTAATACCATCCAAATCGCCTCTCTCGATTATGATCAATCTGTTAAAGATTTATCTCTTATCCTTGATGACAATATTAAGCAAGAGAGTTTAGTAACGTCAGGCCTTTTTAATCGAATTGATCTAAGAATTGCATTAGCTAAATACGCATTAGCAGAGTCGCAATTCAAATTAAATGTTGCAAATCAATACCCTGACATAAGATTATCCCCTGCATATATATTTGATTATGGCGCTGGAAAGTGGGAACTCGGTATATTAAGTTTAATACCCTCAGCAACAAGAAATAAGGCTCTAGCTGAGGAAGCAAAACAATTAAGAGAAATTGAGGGACTTCAAGTTGAAAAATTACAAACTATAATTCTTAATGAAATTCAAAAATTAAGAGATAATTATCAAACAAGTCTTGAAATAATCTCAAGAGACAAAAATGATCTCATAGCACTTGATGATCTAGAAAAAGGCTTAAATCAAAGATTTCAAACAGGAGAAATAGATCGTCTTGAGTTAACTCAAGAACTATTGAAGAACTTACAATTTAAACGCAAATCTCTAAATAACAAAATAACGTTTGTAAAACATAGTTATGACTTTGAAACAATACTTCAAGAGACTCTAATTGAAATAAATAGTCATGAAAAATAAAGTACATATATTTATCTGCATCCAATTACTTTTAATACTAATTCTTATCTGGCTTGTCGTTAATCTTGGTCGTGATGAATATAATAATATTCAGGAACCTGGTGCAAAAATTGAAAAAAAATCCCCTCTAGTAGAAATGGAAAGGGGGATTAATATTGTTACTTTAAGTAATGATATTCAAAAAAATAGTGGTATTAAAACAGTCAAAATTAAAAAAGTATCTGGTATAAAAAATTTAACTAGTTATGCAAACGTTTTAAATATTGATCTCTTAATAGAACAAAAAAATAAATTTAATGAAATAAAAAATCAAATCAATATTTTCTCAAATGAGTTTGATAGAGATCAAAAAAACTTCGATAGGTTAAAATTACTAAATGATGATAATAAAAATATTTCAGACAAAGCTCTTTATGAAAGTAAAACTCAATTTGAAAATACCAAGATAAAACTAGAAAATACGCAAGCTTTAATAAGTGGAATAAAGCAAAATATTCGCGCTCAATGGGGTGAGACTATTTTAGCGATGATAGATCAAAATTTGAATAAAAATCTTTTAAATTTATTAATATTAAATCAGGCAAGACTAATTAAAGTGACTTTAATAGAGAGCTCAAGTCATGATGAAATTATAGGTCCACCAAAAGAAATTAATGTCGCTCTTATTGATAATCTTAACGAGTACTTTATAGCCAAATATCTATCTGAAGCTCCAACCCTAGATAAAACACTTAAGGGAAAAACCTACTTTTATATTGTATATAACGGGCAATTAAGAATTGACTCAAAGATTATTGCAAACTTGATTCAAAATACTACTCAGATTAATCAGATGAATTTTCTTTCCATACCAAAAGATGCTGTTGTTTGGAATTCTGGCCTAGCATGGATTTATATTAAAACTTCAGATAATAAATTTGTAAGAAAAGTTATTGACACAAATAATGAAAGCGCAGATGGATGGGTCATAAGTGATAGTCAGATTAAAGAAAATGATCAAATAGTTATTAATGGTGCTCAATTGATACTATCCGAAGAATTCAAATATCAAATTAAAAATGAAAATGATGACTAAAATAGTATGATGTCATCAATTGTAAAGTTTGCCATTCGTTACACTGGTGTAATTATTGGCCTAGCTATTATTGTCATAATATTTGGACTTTATCAAATATCTAGAAGCCCTCTCAATGTCTTTCCTGAATTTGCACCAAATCAAGTTGTAATACAAACAGAATCCCCTGGATTCTCAGCGACTCTTGTTGAATCGCTTGTAACTACGCCAATTGAAAAAAATCTAGCTGGAACAATTGGTGTTGAAACTATTCGTTCTCAATCTATACCAGGACTATCAGTCATCACTATTATTTTTAATGAAAAAACAAATATTTTCAGAAATAGGCAAGTAATTTCAGAACGTTTAACCACGATAGCTACAAATTTACCTATTGGGATTATTCCCAAAATAACTCCTCTAACCTCTGCAGCTTCTTCAGTTTTGGGTATTGGCATTACTTCAAAAGAAAAAAATTTAATTGAAATAAGAACTATTACAGACAGAATTATAATCCCCCACCTTTTATCAATTCGAGGAGTGGCAGATGTCAATGTATTCGGCGGTAAAGTAAAACAATACTTAGTAGAAGTATATCCTGAAAAATTGATTCAAACTAATATATCTATGGAGCAAGTTATTTCTGCAGCTAGCAAATCTTCTGGTGTTCGAGGAGCAGGTTTTATTGAAAATAGTAACCAAAGAATAATTATTAATACTGAAGGGCAATCCAAAACCATTGAAGAAATTGGAATGACGCCAGTTATTACAAATCGAAATCAGATTATTTATCTTAAGGATATAGCTAATATAAAAGAAGGGGCGTTGCCTACAATAAGTGCTGCGTCCATAAATGGTCAAGATGGTATTTACTTATCAGTTCAAGGTCAACTTGGCTCGGATACATATCGACTTACACAAGAACTAGAATTAGCAATAAAAAATCTTATGCCGGCATTAAAGAAGCAGAATATTGAAATCAATCCTAATCTTTTTAGACCTGCAAATTTTATTGACGTATCTATTAAAGGTGTAAGATTTGATATCTTAGTAGGATCTTTCCTTGTAATCTTAATTTTATTCTTATTTTTATTTAATTTTAGAACTGCTTTTATTTCAGCTACAGCCATTCCATTATCTTTGTTATCAGCAATATCTGTTCTAAGTTATTTTAATATCGGCCTAAATATTATGGTTCTCAGCGGATTAGCAATTGCACTAGGAGAGGTTGTTGATGATGCAATAATAGACTCTGAAAATATCTTTCGAAGGCTTAAAGAGAATATTACTTTAAAAAATCCAAAAAAAATTTCTCAGGTTGTTTTTGATGCTTCTATGGAAGTTAGAAGCTCAGTAGTCTATGCAACTTTGATTGTCGTTACGGTTTTTCTTCCTCTGTTGTCACTTACAGGTGTAGTTGGAAAGCTTTTTGGGCCCCTAGGAATTGCATATATTTTATCAATTATTGCATCACTGATTGTCGCCCTCACAGTAACGCCAGCTCTCTCCTTGGCTCTTCTCGGAAAACTAAATTTTAAAATATCTGAATCTCCACTAATGAGAATGATTCGAAATAGATATGTATCAATCTTATACTTTATTGAAAAGAAATCTTATGTAGTTTTATTATCCTCATTTATATTTATTCTTATCGGGTTAATGACAATATCCCTATTTAAAACTCAATTTCTACCTCCTTTGCATGAGGGGCATTTTATTATGCATATGACTGCACTACCAGGAACATCAGCAATTGAGTCAATTCGAATTGGAAATGAGATAAGTAAAAGTATTCAAAAGATTCCTGGTGTCAAATCAGTTGCTCAATGGGCAGGAAGATCCCCTTTGGGAGCTGACACCTTTGGAACACATTATAGTGAATTTGAAATTGAGCTTGATAAATTAAATGGAGTTTCACAAGATCAAATTCTAAAAAAAATTGAAAATCTTACTAAGGATAATCAGAATTATGTTGGTCTAAATTTTGCTATAAATACATTTCTTACCGAGCGAATAGAAGAGACGATTTCAGGTTATTACTCATCTGTCGTAGTCAATATATATGGCACAAACTTGGATATGATTGATCAAGATGCAAAAAAAGTTGTTTTAGCACTTAGATCGATATCGAATATTAAAAATATTAATATTGTTTCTCCAGCAGGATCACCTCAAGTCACAATCCATTTTTTACCAGAAAAAATGAGTCAGTGGGGCATACAGAAAATTGACCTTCTTAACTCAATCAGAGCCGCATATGAGGGTCTTCCTGTTGCACAAGTGTTCGAAGAGAATGCTCGAGTTAACATTAGTGTTACACTTTCCGGGGATTATCGTGATGATATTAAGGATATTCAAAAAATGCCCATTATGGCAGCTGATGGAAAGATAGTTCAATTAGGCGAAGTTGCCTATATAGCTCAAGAGGATGGAAGATCAAAAATCCTGCATCAAGGTGGAAAGCGAATTCAAACTATTTTAGCTGACGTGAATAATCGCGATATTGTAGATTTTAATAATGAATTAAATAGTAAGCTTTTTGGAATAAAACTAAGTCAGGGTAATTTTTTTGAAGTAACTGGATCTGCTCAAGAAAATGCAAAAGCTCAAGAGGAATTAATACTCAACTCTATAATTGCAGCTGCTGGAATTTTGCTTATGTTATACATCGCATTTGGAAATTTAAGAAATTTGTTACTTACCTTATTTAATTTACCCTTTGCTTTAATTGGTGGCGTATTAGCTGTTACCTTCAATGCTGGTTGGATTTCAATCGGATCTCTTGTAGGGTTCGTTACTTTATTCGGAATTACTCTCAGAAATTCAATTATGCTAGTATCTCACTATCAGCACCTAATTGACTATGAGAACTGTTCTTGGAATTTAGAAACCTGCATTAGGGGTGCTTCTGAACGCTTACCTTCAATTTTAATGACTGCAATCGTGACGGCACTGGGGTTGCTTCCCCTAGCGTTGGGAAGTGGTCAACCAGGAAAGGAAATAGAAGGCCCAATGGCCACTATAATTGTAGGTGGGCTTGTCACATCTACAATCCTAAATCTGCTAATTCTACCTAGCATCATGTTACATTTTGGTAAATTTGAGAAAAAGGAATAAATAATTCTTAACTAAAAAAATGAATCCACTTTGTAATATTAGCTGCTTTATGTGAGATTTCATCAAATTCATTCTTTGAATTTGATCCAGCAACAATTCCTCCCCCAGAGTAATAATGAAGTTCATTACCTTTTCTGACTATAGTTCGAATTGCAATATTTGTATCCATTTTTCGATTAAAGCCAAAGTATCCAATAGACCCACAATAAATATCTCGACTATGAGGTTCAATATCATTTATAATCTGCATCGACCTCTCTTTTGGAGCCCCTGTGATAGATCCTCCAGGAAAGCAATCTTTGAATAATTGCACAAGTGAAGATTCTGACTTAAGTTCACCTTCAATAATACTCTCAAGATGATGAACATTGGTATAGGATTTTAGCTCGCATAACGCCTTAACTTTTACTGATCCAGAAATACAATTTTTTCCCAAATCATTTCTCAATAAATCAACAATCATTAAATTTTCAGCACGATCTTTCTCACTATTGAGTAATTTTTCGGCATTTCTTTTATCTATTTCAGGATTACTTGATCTTGGTTCTGTTCCTTTAATCGGTCTAGTTTCAACGATATTAGATTCTTTTACATGAATAAATCTCTCAGGTGAAGCGCATAGAATGTCATAATTGTCAAAATGAAGGTAGGCCATAAAAGGTGATTGACTAATTTCTCTTAACTTTCTATACCCAACCCAACTATCACCCTCGCACTCAGCTAGATATTTATTTGACAAATTGATTTGATAAACATCTCCTTCACGAATGAAAGATAAAATCTTATTTACTATGTAATCGTATTCCTTAAAATCAAAAAGTGCTTTAGGACTTGTCTTTATTTTAAATATATTATTTTGAGATTTAATACTTTTAAACTTTAAAATAAACTTATCTATTTCATCCTTTGTATCTCTATTCATATGATGAGTGACAATTGATGTCTTTTTCTCTTTATGATCTATAATTAAACCCCAGTCATAAATCCCAACCATCATTAACGGCATACCAACATTTTCTTTTTTCGTGTTTAAATTTTCCTGACCTAATTCATAAGAAAAATAACCCACTGCACCACCTGAAAAAGGAAATAATGATTGTTCAACTTTAAAACGTAAAAGAATTTTATCTAGAACTTCAAAAGGATTTTTTTTAAAAATTTTTCTTTGATTATTTTCTTCTACTACGACAGAACTCTCATCAGCAATTATTCTAATAAAAGGTTGGCTTACTATAATGTCATATCTCGACTTTTCTAATATTTCTTTTGAGCCATCATGCACACAACTATCTAAAAAAAAAGACCAAGAATTATTCGCTATAGCCTCAAAATAGATTGTACTATCTGGTAAATAGGGTAAAGAGATAATATGTATGTTGTTCAATGATGGTATAGAAAAAAATTATTTTTTTAATTATATGCTGAATAAATAATTAAGGGCGCCTTAAGCGCCCTTAATTAATAGCCATTAAAAAACTATTCTAAATTTGCATGAATAGCTCGCATTCCTTCTTCTGTAAGACCTTTACTATGAACTAATTCAGAAATTACAGCTTCAAGATAGATCAGAGTGGATAACTCAAATGACGTACCCATAGGCATACCTTTAGTAACACCAAAAGAATCATCATTACCAATTTGAATTGTTAAATCAGACATATCAGACATAGGTGATTTATTTTTCATAGAGACTACAACAATTTTTGCATTCTTTGATTTAGCAGTTTCTAGAAGTGGAAGAAGTGTTTTTGTTCCTCCTGAGCCTGAAATCACAACAAATAAATCCCCAGCTTTAATCGCTGGTGTAACAATTTCGCCGACCATATTTACCTGATAACCACTGTGAATGAGACGCATTGCAAAAAAGCGTGAAACAAGTCCTGATCTTCCAGCGCCGCCAACGAAAATACGGCCTGCTTCATCTAAAAGCTTAAGAAGCTTTGCTGAATTACTTTGTTCAGTCACTGCTAAAACACTTGAGATCTTATCTAGTAGTAATTTTTGATGCATATTGAACCCTTTTATTTAAAAAATATAACAAATATAAAAAAAATCCCGACTCATTACTAAGTCGGGATTTGATTCAGTTCATTAATAATTATTTCTCTAACAATTATCCATGAGCAATTTTTGTGATTTCTGCAGCAGCAGCAGCTGGATCAGCAGCGCCGTATATTGCTGCACCAGCAACAATAATTGAAGCTCCAGCATCTTTAACTTGCTTGGCAGTAGCAGCTTTAACGCCACCAGCTACTGAAATTTTGACGCCTGTTTTTAAAGCAGCAATTGCAGCTAAATCAGCAAATGGTGTATGGCCAGCAGCTTGCGCGTCAAGACCAGTGTGAACGCCAATAATTTGGACGCCTGCAGCTACGCATTCTTTAGTTAAAGCCTCTTTATTTGCAACATTGATCATATCCACTTGACATTCTTTTCCATATTTCTTAGCAGCAGCAACTACACCCTTGATTGTCGCAATGCCAGAAGCGCCAAGCACTGTACAAATATCAGCACCAGCCTTATAGAATGGCTCAGACTCATATTCACCAGCATCCATAGTCTTTAAGTCAACAAGAATTTTGTTCTTTGGAAAATGTTTTTTTAATGTTTCAAGAAGCTTGATGCCGTTATGCTTAATGCATGGGGTACCAATTTCAAGAATATCTACGTGCGGAGCAACTTTAGTTGCTAATGCAACTGTTGCGTCAAAATCTAATGAATCTAATGCCATCTGTGTTAAAGCCATGGTTTATTCTCCGTATTTTTTACAAATTTTCTAAAATAGTTCGTCGCTAAAAGGAAGTTGGAACTTCATGAAGCAGGAAGTCGATCATATAGGGCTAATCGTCTTGTGTCAATGCATTCCCTTTTTGATTTTATAATCATTTCTTGTCGTTTTTGTGACAAAAATTGATTTACAGCTTCTCGTTGAGGGCAGTTTCCAGTTTATTTTGATCTACTACAAAACCCCGAATACCTTCTGCAAGTTTTTCAGTTGCCATAGCATCTTCATTCAATGAAAAACGGAATTCATCTTCATTCATTTTAGCTGGAGGAGTTTTTGAAGCGCCACCGTCTTTGAGAGCGCGAGGCAAATCTCCTTGAGTTGCTTCAAGTTCTTGTAAAAGATTTGGAGCAATCGTTAAACGATCACAACCTGCGAGCGCTGTAATTTCTCCAATATTTCTGAACGAAGCACCCATCACGACTGTTTTATAACCGTGTTCTTTATAGTATGTGAAAATTTTATGAACGGATTGAACGCCTGGGTCATCTTCTGCCGAATAAGTATTGCCTGTTTTAGCTTTATACCAATCCAGAATACGGCCTACGAATGGTGAGATGAGAAATACGCCCGCTTCAGCGCAGGCCCTTGCCTGGCCAAAACCGAAAAGAAGAGTTAAATTACAATTAATACCTTCTTTTTCTAAAATCTCCCCTGCTTTGATACCTTCCCAAGTGGATGCAAGCTTAATAAAAATACGATTATTCTTAATGCCAGCATCATTATAAAGTGCAATAAGTTTTCTGCCTTTTTTTACCATAGCATCGATATTAAATGATAAGCGTGCGTCCACCTCGGTTGAAATACGACCAGGAATATGCTTTAGAATCTCAAGTCCCACAAGGACAGCAAGCTTGTCAGCTGCATCTTCAATTTGTTGAGCTTTATTGCTACTTTTTGATTTTGCATAAGCAATAGCTTCTTTAATCATAGGCTCGCATTGAGGAAGCGAACTTGCCTTTAAAAGTAAGGATGGGTTTGTTGTCGCGTCGTAAGGTTTTACTGTTTTGATTGCTTCCACATCACCAGTGTCTGCAACGATAGTTGTCATGCCTTTTAACTGTTCTAATAATGTTGCCATCGCTTTAAATCTCCAAAAAAGATGTCTTCGAAATCGGATCTAAAATTATATATGAATTGATAGGTAATCTCCCAGATTCAGCATAGGTTTTATGCTGGCATCGTTAATTTTCGAAGCCTAATTTCACCATATTTTAATGAAAAAAATTAGAAAAAATTGTATTTATGTATATTTAGGTGATTTTAGTTTCTTTTAAATACATTTTAGCTACATTTAGACGAATTTAACCTTATCTGACCTATATTTTTAGTGGCTGTAGAAAATCTAGCAGTAATCTTTCTATTGCACGAAACTATTAGGTTCAGGATGCAGATGACATTAAGATGTTAATTTGGCACAATGTCGACTTTTTATGATTTCTCGCATTCAAAGACTTTAAAATTAGCCTACTTTAAAACTATTTAAACTTAAAAATACCATTATTAAAGTTTAAATTTTAGGTTCTCCAAGCTATCAAACTAAGGGTCATTATGTCAGTACATGTCATTCCATTAGAAAATCTTCGAAATACAGATGTTATTACTGTAGGAGGAAAGAATGCATCCTTAGGTGAAATGATTTCTCAACTTAATGCTCAAGGGGTTCGAGTCCCATCTGGCTTTGCAACAACAGCCTCCGCCTTTAGAGAATTTTTGACTCACAACAAACTCAATGAAAAAATTGAAGCTGAACTTAAAGTTTTAAATACAGAAGATACTAATGCGCTCGCTGTGAGTGGGAAAAAAATTAGAAAATGGATTATTGATACGCCCTTCCCAATTCCTTTAGAAAAAGCTATTGAAGAAAATTACACACGACTTATAAGTAATTCTATGCAAGGTACCACCTTTGCAGTGAGATCATCTGCTACAGCAGAAGACTTACCTGACGCCTCTTTTGCAGGGCAGCAAGAGAGTTTTTTAAATATTCACGGCGCAGATAATATTAAGCATGCAATCAAAGAAGTTTTTGCATCTCTATATAATGATCGCGCTATTTCTTATCGTGTACATAAAGGTTTTGTGCATGCAGATGTTGCAATCTCAGCGGGAGTGCAACAAATGATAAGAAGTGATATTGGTTGCTCTGGTGTTATGTTTACCATTGATACTGAATCAGGATTTAAAGAGGTAATTTTCATTACCGCCTCTTATGGCTTAGGTGAGACAGTTGTTCAAGGTGCTGTGAATCCAGATGAGTTCTATGTCTTCAAACCCCTTTTAAAAGAAGGAAAGCCTGCAATCGTAAGAAGATCTATTGGATCAAAAAAAATTAAAATGATTTTTAGTGATGCTACACGAGCTGGGAAAAGCACCCATACCGTTGATGTAGATCATAAAGAAAGTGATTCATTTAGCCTAAACGATCAAGATATCCTCGAGCTTGCTCAATATGCTGTCACTATTGAATCACACTATGGATGTCCTATGGATATTGAGTGGGGTAAAAATGGTTTAGATGGAAAAATTTATATTCTTCAAGCAAGACCTGAAACTGTCAAATCTCAATCAAAAAATGAAGTTGAAGTTTTTAAATTAAAAGGTAGTGGAAAAGCTATTGTAGCTGGACGCGCAGTAACGCAAAAAATCGGTGTTGGTCCTGTTCGTATTGTAAAAGATCCATCTGAAATGTATTCAGTTCAACCTGGAGATGTGCTAGTTGCTGATATGACTGATCCTAATTGGGAACCTGTGATGAAAAGAGCATCAGCACTTGTCACAAACCGTGGTGGTCGGACATGTCATGCTGCAATCATTGCTCGAGAGCTTGGTATTCCTGCGATTGTAGGGAGTGTAAATGCAACTGAGCTTCTCCAAGATGGAGATATCGTGACGGTATGCTGTTCAGAAGGTGAAACTGGGTTTGTATTTCAAGGTGCCCTTGAATTCGACATCAGTACAGTAAAAGAAACAATACTCCCAAAACCCCCCGTAAAAATAATGATGAATGTTGGTAATCCAGACATGGCATTTACATTTGCTCAAATACCAAATGATGGTGTGGGTTTAGCGCGTTTAGAGTTTGTTATTAACAATATAATTGGTATTCACCCTAAAGCCATTTTAAATTACTCAGCAATGCCACAAGACATTCAAAAACAAATTACTTATCGCGCACGTGGCTATCCCAATCCGAAACAATTCTATATTGATAAAGTAGCTGAAGGTGTTGCAACCATTGCAGCTGCCTTTTATCCAAAACCAGTAATTGTAAGAACATCCGATTTTAAATCGAATGAATATAAAAAATTAGTTGGCGGTGATATTTACGAGCCTGACGAAGAAAATCCCATGATTGGGTTTAGGGGAGCTGCGCGTTATTTATCAGAGGATTTTAAAGAATGTTTCGTCATGGAATGCCAAGCCATGAAAAAAGTAAGAGACACATTTGGTCTCAATAATGTAGAGATTATGATTCCATTTGTTAGAACATTAGAAGAAGCTAAAGAAGTGACTTCGATTATGTCAGCTAATGGTCTTAAACGAGGCGAGCATGGGCTTCGTTTAATTATGATGTGTGAAGTGCCATCAAATGCAATTCTAGCGGAAGCTTTTTTTGAGTACTTTGATGGATTCTCTATTGGATCAAATGACTTGACACAATTAACTTTGGGCATTGATCGGGATTCAGGTATTTTAGCTGATGGTTTTGATGAAAGAAATGAAGCGGTTAAAGGACTCATTAAAATGGCAATCTCAGCAGCTAAAAAAACAAAAAAATATATTGGGATTTGTGGGCAAGGCCCATCAGACCACCCAGACTTTGCAGAATGGTTAGTTAAGGAGGGTATTTCCTCCATATCACTAAATCCTGACACTGTGATCAGCACTTGGAAACGTATTAGCCAAAAATAATGGCAAAATATAAAAGAACAGCGTTCTTTATCTCAGATGGAACAGGCATTACTGCTGGCGCACTTGGTCAACTTTTAGCGCACTTCCCAGAGACACAATTCACACAAATCAGAATTCCATTTACTGATTCTGATGCAAAAATTGATGATGCGCAAAAACGTATCGTCAATGCAAAAATGGAAAACGGAGAAAGACCGATTGTTATTATGTCGATTGGTAATTCAAAACTTCGAGCAGAACTTAAAGAAGTAGATGCTTACTATATTGATCTTTTTGATTCATTCATTGAACCTTTAGGTCTTGAATTAAAAGAGGAGCCACTTACCCGTCCAGGTGTTGCTCATAGTATTTCAGGTGCTAATTATTCAGATAGAATGGAAGCTATTAATTTTGCTTTGGGCCACGATGACGGCATGACTCATAGTGGTTTAAATCAAGCTAATGTTATTTTAGTAGGCGTTTCTCGATCAGGTAAAACACCAACTAGTATTTATCTCGCTATGCAATTTGGTATTAAAGCTGCGAACTATCCTTTAACACCTGAAGATTTTGAGCGTAAAGCACTTCCTCCAATTCTAGAAGGTTATATCGATAAAATTTTTGGATTAACTATTCAAGCTGATCGACTAAGCAGTCTTCGAAGTGAAAGGCGTCCTGATAGTACTTATGCGTCAATTGAAAACTGTAAAAAAGAAATTGCGGAGTGCGAAAATCTTATGAAGAATGCAGGCATACCATGGACTGACTCGACGAGTCGCTCAGTTGAAGAGCTTTCAGCAATTATTCTTCAAAAGATTCGCCAGCCAAGTAATTAAAAATATTACTTTAATTCTGCTTTGATTTTATCAAGTATGTCCGGTGAATCGGGAGTTGTTGTACTTGAGTAGGCATATACTTTTTTACCTTGAGGTAATATCAAGTATTTATAAAAGTTCCATTTTGGCGTTTGGCCTGTTTCCTTGATAAGTTCTTGATAAAAAGGATTTGCGCTTTTCCCTGTAACATTTGATTTAGTTGTCATAGGAAATTCAACGGCATAAGTTAATTTACAAAAATCTTTCACCTCTTTATCAGTACTAAATTCTTGATTGAAGTCATTTGATGGAAAACCAATTACTAATAGCCCCTTGTCCTGGTACTTTTTGTATAAAGATTCGAGTGCACTAAATTGCGGTGTGAAACCGCACTTACTTGCAGTATTGACAACTAATATCGGTTTTGATTGGTAATCACATAAATTAATCTTATCGCCCTGTAAGGTATCAAATTGATGGTTATATAATGGTGAACAGCCTGCATGACTTGTCATAGGTAGGGTCCAAAGAATTAAAAAAGAAAATAATAATTTTTTCATGAAACTAGTCTCAGAAATTAAAGTCTATTGACATTATATTCCTAACTTAATTCAAAAATGTTTAAAATTCTATTCACCTTTATCATTTTCTTTACTTTAGTTATTCAAACCATAACATCCGAAGTAAAGGCTAATGCTAATTACGATTATCTGATTTACATTAATGAACGCTTTGATAAGCATCCAATTCGTTTAAGAGGTGCCAGGGGCTACACCGGATACTGGGTCCAACAGGCCTCACTTTTAAAAAAATCTGCTTTATCAGGATTATCTAATAGTGCCTCGTGTGAAAAAGGTAATTATGGAAACTTGGTTTTGTCTCTAGAACCACACATTTTTTTCAACCCACTCATGACTACCTATTATGGTACTCTCAAAGCAAAAATTTATAATCAAGATGGAAAAATCATAAAAAAAATAAAAGTAGAAGATGAGCTGAGTGGTATCCTAACTGTTTTGTATGAGATACCTATTGATAAACTTTATAAAAAACTTTTATTAGCTCTCGATGAACAAATCAAAAACGATACTGAGACTAATCTCATCCTTAATGATAAAACATCAAAGGGAATAGAGGGTACTTTTTGCCTCATGTTAGAGTAAGATTTATTTTAAAGAGTTGATGGGTATAGATTTGTTTTTCCATCGAGATGGAGCTTCTGAATAAATAGACTTACCATGGGTATCAACGGATACCATTACCGGCATATCTCTCACTTCAAATTCATACATGGCTTCCATACCTAATTCAGAAAATGCAACCACCTTGGATGACGTTATAGCTTTTGAAACTAGATAAGCCGCGCCCCCTACTGCGCTTAAGTAAACGGATTGATATTTTTTGATTGTCTGCACTGCCCTTTCACCGCGTTCTGCTTTTCCAATCGTGCCCATAATACCCAGTTCAGCTAACATCATTTCCATAAATTGATCCATACGAGAACCTGTTGTGGGACCTGCTGGGCCTATCACTTCATTGCGAACAGCATCAACAGGTCCCACATAATAAATAAATTTATTTCTTAATTTTATCCCAACAGGTAAAGCTTCCCCCTTCTTAAGGAGATCAGCAATTTTCTTATGTGCGCCATCTCTTGCAGTCAGTAATTTTCCTGATAATAAAAGTAAATCCCCTTCTTTCCATCCTTTAATTGATGCTTTATCTAAGGTATCAAGATTAATTCTTTTTGCTTCCATTTGTGGAGCCCAAGCTTTTTTAGGCCAACTATTTAAACTTGGAATTTTGAAATGCGCCGGTCCTGAGCCATCTAAAATGAAATCTGTATGTCTTGTTGCTGCGCAGTTAGGTATCAATGCAATAGGCAAGGATGAAGCATGACAAGGGTAATCCATAATTTTGACATCGAGTACCGTTGTTAAACCACCAAATCCCTGTGCACCTATTCCAAGTGAATTAATTTTGTTATAAAGTTCAATACGCAATTCTTCTATTTTATTTTTTGCCCCGCGCTTAACAAGGGAATGAATATCAATCGGCAACATAAGAGACTCTTTTGCCAACAACATTGCTTTTTCAGCAGTCCCACCAATACCTATACCAACAATCCCTGGTGGACACCACCCAGCACCCATTTCTGGGATTACTTTAAGGACCCAATCTACGATACTATCTGAAGGATTAAGTGTCGTAAATTGTGCTTTATTTTCTGAGCCCCCACCTTTTGCACTGATAGAAATATGAACTTTATCGCCTTTAATTACTTTTATGTGAGTAATAGCTGGCGTATTGTCATTTGTATTTTGTCTTTTCCCAGCTGGATCAGAAACTATTGAGGGCCTTAGTGGGTTATCTTTTTGCGTATACGCGTGTTTTACTCCTTCGTTTACCATGTCTTCAATTGAAAGATCAGATAACCATTGCACGTCCATCCCCACTTCTATAAAAGCCACCACAATACCTGTATCTTGGCATATGGGTCTATGTCCAAGAGCGCTCATTTTTGAGTTTGTTAGAATTTGAAGTATTGCATCTTTAGCGAGAACAGATTTTTCTTTTTCATATGCTTCAGCCATCGAAAGAATAAAATCTTCTGAATGATAATAAGAAATAAATTGCAAAGCGTCAGAGATACTTAAAATAAAGTCTTCTTTTTTTATTAAAGCCATAATGTATTAAATTTCAGTAATCCCGATAATTTTTTTAGGATTATATTCAGGCATCTGATCAAAATTTAAATATCGATAAATCGAATCAAAATCTTTTGAAAGCTTGCGACTCGAAATAGAAAGATATTCATCAAGTGTTGGAATTTTACCTAAGGAAGCACAAACCGCAGAAAGCTCCGCCGATCCTAAATAAACTTGAGCATCTTTTCCCATTCGATTATCAAAATTTCGAGTGCTTGTTGAAAAAACATGAGCTCCATCCTCAACCCTTGCCTGATTACCCATGCATAGGGAACATCCCGGTACCTCTGTTCTAGCCCCTACTTTATTAAAAACTACATATATGCCCTCTTTCTTAAGTTCTGTTTCGTCCATTCGGGTGGGAGGAACAATCCATAGGCGAGTTGAAATTTTATTTGTATCTTCAAGAATTTTGGCTGCTGCTCGGTAATGCCCAATGTTCGTCATACAACTTCCAATAAATACTTCATTAATTTTATTTCCAGCAATTTCAGATAATGGCTTTATATTGTCTGGATCATTTGGACATGCAATTAATGGCTCTTTAATTTCATCAAGATTTATTTCGATAATGCTTGCATATTCCGCGTCCTTATCTGCTTCTAATAATATAGGATTTTTTAACCAATCTTCCATAGATTTTATTCGACGTAATAACGTTCTTTTATCCTCATAATTGTTATCAATTAAATTTTTAATAAGCGCAATGTTGGAATGAATATATTCAATAATTGGTTCTTTATTTAGCTTTACAGTACATCCATTTGCTGACCTTTCTGCTGATGCGTCAGCAAACTCAAAAGCTTGCTCAATTTTTAAATCCGGTAAACCTTCAATTTCTAAAATGCGTCCATTGAAAATATTTTTTTTATTTTGTTTTGCGACTGTAAGATCACCATTTTTAATGGCTACATAAGGTATTGCATTGACCAGATCTCTCAGGGTAATGCCGGGTTGCATCGCACCCCTAAATCTTACCAAAACTGACTCTGGCATATTAATTGGCATGACTCCCATAGCTGCAGCAAATGCAACAAGCCCAGAGCCTGCAGGAAATGAAATGCCTATAGGAAAGCGTGTATGTGAATCTCCACCTGTTCCTAAAGTATCTGGAAGTAATAGACGATTAAGCCATGAGTGAATAATTCCATCACCAGGCCTTAAAGAGACACCACCTCGGCTCGACATAAATTCAGGGAGCTCATGCTGTAATTTAAGATCTACAGGTTTCGGATAAGCCGCCGTATGGCAAAAACTTTGCATCACTAAATCTGCATTAAATCCGAGACAAGCTAAATCTTTTAATTCATCCCTAGTCATAGCACCCGTCGTATCTTGAGAACCAACCGATGTGACTTTCGGCTCACAATAGGTTCCCGGCCTAACACCAATACCTTCAGGCAAAGCACAAGCTCGACCAACCATTTTTTGTGCCAGCGTAAATCCTTTTTTAGAGGAAGATATTAAGGTAGGAGTTAAGAATAAAGTACTGGGGGATAATTTTAAAAATTCTCTTGCTTTAGATGTTAATCCGCGACCAATGATCAGAGGTATTCTTCCCCCTGCACGATATTCATCTGCCAGCGTAAATGGAGTTAAATTAAAAATAGCAATGGATTCATTTTTACTATTCAATATTTTTCCCTCAAAAGGTCGAATAGAAATTTCATCGCCTGTCTTCATTTGACTCACATCACATTCAATTGGAAGTGCACCCGAATCCTGAGCTGTATTAAAAAATATAGGCGCAATTTTGCTTCCTATTACAATACCGCCCGTTCTTTTATTTAGAGTATAAGGAATATTATTTCCCATATGCCATTGGACAGAATTAATTGCTGATTTTCTTGATGAGCCTGTACCCACAATATCTCCCACATAAGCAACAGGTAAATGTCTTGATTTTAATTCTTGAATCTTTTTAATACCATTTGGTATTCTGTTCATCAACATCGCTTTTGCATGTAGCGGAATATCTGGTCTTGACCAAGCCTCTTGAGCAGGGGAAAAATCATCAGTATTTGTTTCACCATCCACCTTAAAAACTAATACTTTAATTTCTTTTGGTAATGCTGATTTTTTTAAAAACCAATCACCATTCGCCCATGATTCCATTAATTTCATTGCAGCTTTATTTCCTGATTTTACTTTCTCACTGACATCATGAAATGCATCAAAGATTAAAGTAATATGAGATAAAACTTTGACAGCATCATCAGCAAGGTCAGAGTCTAAAAAAGAAATGAGTGATTGAACGTTATAACCCCCTACCATGGTTCCTAGTAATTCGATGGCATACTTTGGTGAAATAAATGCAGATTTTTCAATGCCCTTTGCAATATCAGTAAGATAGGCAGCTTTAATATAAGCTGCTTGATCAACTCCTGATGGAACATGATGACAAAATAATTCCATCAGAGTATCTATATCACTCTTTTGAGATGACTTAAGTAATGTTATAAGTGCTGCAGTTTGCTCAGCTGAAAGGGGAAGAGGTGGCAGATCCTCTTTTAATCGATCAGCAGCTTCTTTTCTGTAATCATCGATCATTCTATGCAAGCGGGCTTTTAAAAAATTAATGAGGGTTGAGTCTCTAGTATAAAGCCAATGCATTCATCTTTAAAGAATAAAACTAGTCTATAAACTGGCGGAAGGGGCGGGATTCGAACCCGCGTTAAGTTATTCACCTAAACACGCTTTCCAGGCGTGCGACTTAAACCGCTCATCCACCCTTCCGAGGTGAGACAAAATTATAACTGATGGACTTCATCAGAAAAGTTTCATCTTTTCTCTCTTGATTCAAGTTGATACTCGTATTATGTGTATATACACTTATTATTATTATTTAAGTTATACTACAATGAACAAATATTTAATTTATTTACCGCATGTCAATCAAAGTATCTGTTTTTATAATTTCATAACTTATTGACTTGTAACATCTTTTTTATTAATCAATTATCAAATTAGGGGTAGTTTATGGGCTTAGAAACATTAAAAAATCTTGGGGTGAAACATCCCTTCCAGGCTAAATATGACAATTATATTGGTGGAAAATATGTTCCACCAGCGGACGGTAAATATTTTGAAAATATTTCTCCAGTCACAGGTAAGGTATTTTGTGAAGTTGCACGATCAAATGAAAAAGACATTAATCTTGCATTAGATGCTGCGCATGCCGCTAAAGATAGCTGGGGAAAGAAAAGTGCTACTGAGCGTGCGAATATTTTGATACAAATTGCAGATATCATGGAAAAAAATCTTTCTACCATTGCAATCGCTGAAACGATTGATAATGGTAAACCACTCCGTGAAACTACTTATGCCGATATTCCACTAGCAATTGATCATTTTAGATACTTTGCTAGTTGTGTTAGAGCTCAAGAAGGTAGTATCGGTGAAATTGATCACGAAACTATGGCCTATCATTTCCATGAGCCTTTAGGTGTAGTGGGACAAATTATTCCTTGGAACTTCCCTATTCTTATGGCGGCCTGGAAATTGGCACCAGCTATTGCTGCAGGGAATTGTGTCGTGATTAAACCTGCAGAGCAAACTCCTGTGTCATTACATGTGGTTATAGAACTTGTAGGTCACCTTCTTCCTCCCGGTGTATTAAATATTGTAAATGGTTACGGATTGGAAGCTGGTAAGCCGCTTGCAAGTTCTCCTCGTATTGCAAAAATTGCCTTTACAGGTGAAACATCCACGGGTCGATTGATTATGCAATACGCTTCACAAAATCTCATTCCAGTCACATTAGAGCTTGGAGGTAAATCACCGAACATCTTTTTTGAAGATGTGATGGATAAAGATGACAACTTTTTTGATAAAGCGCTTGAAGGATTCACTATGTTTGCTCTTAATCAAGGTGAAGTTTGTACTTGCCCTTCACGTGCTCTTATTCAAGAATCTATTTATGATAAATTTATAGAGCGTGCCCTCAAACGAGTCGCAGCAATTAAACAAGACAATCCGCTTGATATGGCAACGATGATGGGTGCACAAGCTTCGAGTGAGCAAGTTGAAAAAATTATGTCCTATATGAAAATTGGTCAAGAAGAAGGTGCTCAAATATTGATCGGTGGTAATCGAAAGAAATTAAGTGGTGAATTTGCAGATGGTTATTACATTGAACCTACAGTATTTAAAGGTCATAACAAAATGCGTATTTTCCAAGAAGAAATTTTTGGGCCCGTCGTTTCTGTGACAACTTTTAAAGATGAAGCAGAAGCTCTTAAAATTGCGAACGATACTCTCTATGGCTTAGGCGCAGGCGTTTGGACGCGTAATGGTAATTGTGCATTCAGAATGGGTAAAGGTATTCAAGCAGGTCGCGTATGGACAAATTGCTTTCATGCTTATCCTGCTCATGCTGCATTCGGTGGTTATAAACAATCAGGTATTGGTCGCGAAACTCATAAGATGATGCTTGATCACTACCAACAAACGAAGAATCTTTTAGTAAGTTATAGTGAAAACAAACTTGGTTTCTTTTAAAATTCAATACAATTAAAATTAAAGGCAAGACTTAGTCTTGCCTTATTTATTTATGCAAAAAACTTTTACACGTATAGATACTACAGAAGCTGCAAACAAATTAATTGATTCACTTCGTGAAAAATATGGTGACATCATATTCCATCAATCAGGTGGGTGTTGTGATGGGAGTGCACCCATGTGCTACCCTAAAAGTGAATTTTATCTAGGCGGCTCAGACGTTGAAGTAGGAACTATCCATGGTGTCAACTTTTACATGGGAGCCAGTCAATTTTCCTACTGGGAACATACGCATCTCACACTTGATGTCATTCCAGGAAATGGTGGGCAATTCTCACTGGAAAATGGAACAGGTATCCGCTTTATTATTCGATCACGTTTATATAGCGATGAAGAATGGGCTTATTTAAGCCAACATCCCGCAAAACTCTGTGGGTAAAAGGTCATTCCTTGAGTTAAAATAATTAATGGCGGGCCTCCCCGCATTGTAATTTAGCCAACCTGGTCAGATGCGGAAGCAAGCAGCCACAACTAAAGAAGCAAGTGCCGGGGGTCTGGCTCGCCTCTTATTAACTTTGATTGGTTTAAAATTATTCATGAGTTATCAAGTTCTTGCCCGAAAATACCGACCTCGATCTTTTGATTCGCTCGTCGGTCAAGATCATGTTGTCCAAGCACTTAAAAATGCACTCGATCAAAAAAGACTTCACCATGCTTATCTTTTTACAGGAACAAGAGGAGTCGGCAAAACAACATTAGCCAGAATTCTTACGAAGTGCCTTAATTGTAAAACAGGTATTACCTCAACACCCTGTGGGACCTGTTCAGCGTGTTCTGAAATAGATCAAGGTCGCTATGTCGACCTAATAGAAGTTGATGCCGCTTCTAATACGCAAGTGGATAATATGCGAGATCTATTAGATAACGCACAATATGCCCCAACTCAAGGCCAATTTAAAATATACATTATTGACGAAGTACATATGCTTTCAAAAAATGCATTCAATGCAATGTTGAAAACCTTGGAAGAACCTCCTGAGCATGTCAAATTTATTTTAGCAACTACTGATCCACAAAAAGTTCCTGTCACTGTGTTATCGAGATGTTTACAGTTTAATTTAAAGCAAATGCCATCTACTTCTATTGCAGAATATTTAGAAAAAATTTTAAAAGAAGAAGCAATTAAGTTTGAAAATAATGCGATTTATTTAATTACAAAAGCTGCAAACGGGAGTATGCGTGACGCGTTATCAATTCTTGATCAAGGTATAGCTTATTGCGGGGGGCTTATCGAGGAAGCTATGATTAAAAAAATGCTAGGCTCGATAGATCAATCTTACCTATTTAATTTAATGCATGCAGCAATTGATCAAGATGGCTCTAAAATTATTGAAATTGCAAAACAAATGAATGAAAGAAATCTATCATTCGATTCAGCACTGAATGATCTTGCTAATCTCATTCAAGTTATCAGTGTGGCGCAAGCTATGCCAGAAAGCTTAGAAGCATCCTATCTTGATCGTGATCAAATTATCACATTAACAAAAAAAATAAGTGCAGAGCAATTGCAACTCTACTATCAAATTATAATTTTAGGAAGGCGAGATCTTTATTTAGCTCCTGAAGAATTTGCAGGTTTTGCAATGACATTTCTAAGAATGCTTTCTTTTGCTTTACAAGAATCAATACCTTCAGAAACAATAACTCAAACCAAAAATACACTTCAAAATAATTCAGCTAAACCCGATACAATTTCAAAATCTACTGAACTTTACACTGACCCCACAATTCTTAAAAAAAAAATTAAAGATACAAGTGTAATTAACGATATTGAGGGAAATGAAATACCTTCCTTTAATGGGAATTGGGGTGATCTTGTTGATAAATTAAAGTTAGGCTTAGTAAAAGCCCTTGCAAAGCAATCAGAACTTATAAGCTTCAAAAATAATGAAATAATTTTATCAATTGCAGATGAACATAAACATTTACTGAATGAATCCTATCAAATAAAATTAGAGTCAAGCTTGACAGAATATTTCAACCAACCTATCAAACTTGCGATTCTACAAAAAGGTGCAAATAATTCACCACTTAAGCAAAAACAAGAAGAACGTTCATTGCTTATGAAAGAGACTGAAGCTGCAATTATTAAAGATCAGTTCGTACAATCATTACTTACAGATTTTAATGCTGAAATTATTCCATCGAGTATTAAATCTAATCAATCTTTATAAGGGGTCATAATATGATGAAAGGTGGCATGGGTAATTTAATGAAGCAAGCACAAATGATGCAAGCTAATATGCAAAAAGCACAAGATGAACTTAGACTTATAGATGTTGAAGGCGTTGCTAGTAATGGACTTGTTAAAATCTGTATCTCGTGTAAACATCAAATAAAAAAAATATTAATTGATCCTTCTGTATTGAACGATCATGAAATTCTAGAAGATCTTTTAGTAGTGGCTTTTAATGACGCGCTACAAAAAATTGAACAAACTACCAATGCTAAGATGGGAAATATGTTACCACCTGGCATGAAGTTACCCTTCTAATTCTATTGTATGAAAAATACAGAAATACTTGAACAGCTCGTTGATGCATTGCGTTGCTTGCCTGGTATCGGTCCCAAATCAGCTTTAAGAATGGCCTATCATCTTTTACAGCACGACAGAAAAGGTGCAGTCCAACTTTCAAGTGCTTTAGTGAGTGCAATTGAACTCGTGGGACATTGTTCTCATTGTAATAATTTTTCTGAGGAAATAATCTGTTCACTTTGCTCTTCAAAAGATCGAGACCCGTCCCTTCTGTGTGTAGTTGAAATGCCTAGTGATCTTATGATGTTAGAGCAGACACATTCTTATAACGGGATGTATTTTATTTTAATGGGGAAACTCTCTCCTTTAGATGGTATTGGGCCTAAAGATATTCATATTGACAGACTTTTAAAAAGACTTGACGCAGGTATCGTTAAAGAAGTAATTTTAGCCAATAATTTTACAACTAATGGCGATGCGACCGCACATTATGTAACTGAACTTCTAAAATCACGTAAGATTAAATTAAGTCGTATTGCTCGCGGTTTGCCTATGGGTGGCGAGATTGAGTATGTCGATAGTGGGACGCTTGCTCAGGCGATGATTGAACGTAAAACGATTAAGGATTAAGAAAGCTTAAAAGACTATTTGGCTTATCAATGATATAGTGCGCACCCCAGCTTCCACCATCGTCTCCCTCTTCTAAATAACCGTAACGTGCAACTATACTTATCATACTGGCTTTATTGGCTGCAATTATGTCACGTCTATCATCGCCTAAATAAATAACTTCAGACGGTTTTCTTGATAGTATTATTGAAGCCTTAATAAGACCTTCGGGCGATGGTTTTGGCTTATTCACATCATCTCCTGAAATAAGACACTGCGAGTGTTTTAAAAGGTAATGGGAATCAATAATTGGCCGTGCAAATTTCTTTGCCTTATTCGTCACAATGCCCCAAGTTATTTTTCTAAGATTTAAATTTTGAATTAAGTCTTCAATACCTTCCATACATTGTACATTTTGATTAAATAAATCTTTGTAGATATTCAAAAACTCTTCAATGCGTGTATCAAAGGCAGGATCATTTTTATTCATGTCAAAGCCTGCTTTAATAAGTCCTGCAGCACCATGCGAAGCGAAGGGTCGACCTTTTAAAAATGGAATAGGTGCTAAATCATATTTTT
>SXGQ01045289.1_pt1 | contig 24207 bp, 25 predicted proteins | sample 3178371 | NCBI WGS metagenome assembly SXGQ01 (sample SAMN11356859, study PRJNA531348) | freshwater metagenome | isolation source: freshwater sample F1-20 | place: China: Fuxian Lake, Yuxi | collected 2017-12-25 | reverse complement strand
GGGCCCACCGGCACCTCAAGCAGGCGCCCGGTCGACCGCACCGTGTCGCCTTCCTTCACCGACAGGTAGTCGCCGTAGATCACCGCGCCCACCGTGTCCAGCTCCAGGTTGAACACCTGTCCCATCACCGCACCAGAGCCGGTCTGGAACTCCAGGAGCTCGCCCGACATCGCGTTGGCCAGGCCGTAGATCCGAGCGATGCCGTCGCCGACCTCGATCACCTTGCCGACGTCGAACACCTCCAGCTTGCTGGAGAACTGCTGGATCTCTTGCTTGATGACGCTTGTGATTTCGTCGGTCTTGATCTTCATGAGGGGTCGCCCGTATGGAATCGCGTGTTCGGCGCGATGTGAATGTCTCGTCTCAGTGCCCTGTCTTACTCTGTTGTTCTGCTGCTCTGCTGCTCTTCTGTCCCCGCCTATCCCTCGACGATTCGGTCGATCCGCGACCGCAGCGCATCCCCGCCGCCCTCGCGCAGCCGCGTCCGCATGTGGCGCAGCTTCGCGTCCACCGTCGCGTCCAGCAGCTTGTCCCCCACCTGGATCCGGATCCCGCCGATCATCGACTCGTCGGTGTACGCATGCACCACCGGCTCGCGCTTCATCGCCCGGTGCAGCGTGCTCCTGATCCCCTCGATCTCGTCGCGCCCCAGCGGGTACCTGGTGTACACGTCCACTTCGACGATGCCGAAACGGTCCTGCATCATCTGGTCGAACGCCGACGCGATCCGCCGGAACCGGTCCAGCCGCTCGCGCCGCGCCAGCACCTGCGTGAAATCGAACACCAGCTCGTTCATCCGCCCCTTGAAGCCCGTCCCCAGCACCCGGGCCTTGTCCGCCGCCGTAATCACCTTGGAGTTGAAGAACTCCCGCATCTGCGGGTCGCGCCCCGTCTCGTCGGCGATCTGCTGCAGCTCGTCGGAAATCTCCTCGAGCAGCGCCCGCCCGCCCTTGGCCTCGACCACCTCGAACAGGCTCTGCGCGTAGATCCGGTCCACCTCTTCGGCGGGCAGGTCGATCACGACCGCTCTGGTCTGGCCGCTGGTCACGCGATCCTCTCCTCTTGATCAGGCCTTGGCGTACCGCGCCGAAACCTCGGCCATGGACTCTTCGACCAGACGCTTCTGGTCCCCGGCGTTCACCTCGCGCTGCAGGATCTTGCCCGCCACCGCCGTCGCCAGGTTCGCCGCTTCCGCATAGATCTCGTTGATCGCAGCACGCTTGGCCGCCTCGATGCCCCGCGCCGCGTTGTCGCGCAGCTCGGTGATCTCGGCTTCGGCCTTCACGCGAAGGTCCGCCGCCACGCGGCTGGACTCCGCCCGCGCCTTCTCGATCTCGTCGGCCGCCCGCTGACGCGCCTGCTCGATCTCGCGCTTGTAGCTCTCTTGAGCCGCTTGCGCCGCCTTCCGGGCCTCCTCCGCCGCGTAGATCTCCGAGCGGATCTTGGCCTCGCGGTCCTCCAGACCCTTGAGGATCTTGGGCCACGCCGCCTTCCGCAGCACGAAGAACACGATCAGGAAGACCACGATCGCGCTGCCGAACTGGATCACGCTGAACCACATCGGGCCGCCGCTCTGGGCCGGGTCAGACGCCGAGGCGCCCAGCGCCGGGGACGCCACACACACCAACCCGCCAACGGCCGACATCAAAGCTTGCACACGCGTCATCGGACTCATCCTCTGGTCGCCCGCCGCGGCGGGCACCGGTCTCATTTCCGGCACGAGGGCGCACGCGGCACACCGCCGCGCAGGCCCCCGCGCCGGAGCACGGGGAACGTTCGTTCGATCAGCCGATCAGCGCAAGGAAGCCGCCCAGAACGGCGAACAGCGTTGCACCTTCGACCAGCGCCGCCGCGATCAGCATGTTCGTGCTGATCGTGCCCGACGCCTCGGGCTGACGGGCCATCGCCTCGACGGCCGAACCGCCGATACGCCCGATGCCCAGACCGCCGCCGATCACGGCCAGACCGGCCGCCAGACCCGCGCCGATGTAGCGGCCGACGTTGCCGGACTTGGCAACCGCAACCGCCTGCTCGAAGGCCTCCTCCGACATCGCGCCCGCATCGGCCGCCAGCGCCGGATTCGTCGCCAGGAACAGGGCCACGCCCGCCGTCGCCATACCGATCTTCGTGCTCGTCTTCATCTCAGTCAGGCTCCAAGGTCAGCGCCGGTCGCCGGCGCCAAAGGTGTTGAATCGTCGGTCAATCCGCCGGAGAGGCGCCCGCCTCCCCGCCGGGAAACTTCTCCAAAGCTCGTTACGCCGTCGCCGCCACCGGGGCCGCGTGCCCGTGCGCGTGGTCGTGATGATCGGCCCCGTGGCCCGCGTCGTGCGCGTGCTCGTCGTGGTGGTGGTGCGCCAGCTGCGCGATGAACAGCGTCGTCAGGAACATGAAGATGAACGCCTGCAGGAACGCGACGAACAGCTCCAGGAACATGATCGCCACGCTCGCGAACAACGCCACAATCCCCACCGGGGCCCCAAACAGCACCCCCAGCGCCGCCGGCGCAGCGCTCGTGAAGCCCAGCAGCACCGCCAGCAGCACGTGACCCGCCGTCATGTTCGCAAACAGACGCAGCGCCAGCGCCACCGGCTTCACGATCATTCCCATGATCTCAACCGGCAGCATGATCGGAGCCAGGTACCACGGACCGCCGCCAAGGAAGTGCTTGGCCCAGCCGCCCACGCCCGACTCGATGATCCCGTTCACCTGCCAGATGATGAACACCGTCACCGCCAGCCCCGCCGTCACCGCCAGCCGACCCGTCGCCGTCCCGCCGATGATCGCAAAGTGCGAGTCGCCGAAGAACGTCCCGATCAGGTGCTGGATGTCCAGCAGAGGCACCAGCCCCAGCAGGTTGTTGAACAGGATGAAGAAGAACAGCGTCAGCAGCAACGGGGCAAACCGGCGCCCCATCGACTCCCCGAGCTGCGGGTAAATCACCTTGTCCCGCAGGTACAGGACCACCACCTCGATCACCTGGGCGAAACGGCCCTTGGTCAGGTACCGCTCATTCCCCTGGCTCTCAGGGCCCGTCCCAACCGACTTGGCCACCGACATCAGCGCCACCACCGCCAGAACCGCCGCGACGATCATCGTCAGCGTGTTCATGGTCATCGCAGGGCCGAGCGATTCCAGCCCCGGCAGCGGGCCGATCAGAACCTTGTCCAGCACGTGACCCATCGGATCAGCGGCCGCCATGACCAACGGACTCATCATGCCTGCTGTCTCACGACCTCTGGACCTTCGAACTCAGGGGGCTGAATCCACGTCTCCGCCGACCGGCCCTGAAGGTACCGGAGGCCGCCGGAGTCGCGAGGCATACAGCCTGGCGTGCACCACCTGAACGGCAAAGAAAGACCCGCCCGCAACCAGCAAAAACGTCACCGGGTCCGGGCGAGTCGCCCAGTATAGCAAGAGGCTCGCGCCAAGGACCCCGAAGAAGCTCGCCCCCTGCGACCCCAGCAAGAGCATCCCCCACTGCGTCACCGGGCGAGCCACCCACACCCGCGCCACCAGCGGCCCAAGCAGCGTCCCCACCACCCCCGCCAGCATCGCAGGCATGATCGCCGAGACCCCCTTGGGTCGGGCCGTCCCAAACAGGATCCATGCCACCAGAGCGATCAAGACCGGCAGCACCACGCTCGCCGCAAACACTTGCGCCACCGGCATTTCCACCGGTTGCTTGAGGTACCAGTCAGGTGCCGGGCGCCGCTCAGAGCCAACCGCCGCGCCGCTCATCCCCGGTGCCATCCCCTTCGTCCCGGTCGGCATCTGGCTCATCGTCGCCTTCCTTTAGAGACCCGCCCCGCCGGTCACCCGCTCCCGCCTCCGGACCGCGCCCCACCCCGTGCGGGTGGGCCGAACGGTAGGCCGCCGCCGCCTCCCGGTTCAGCTTCATCGCCGACCGGATGAAGTTGTACCCGCCCCCCAGAATCCCGATCACCGCGCACACCAGCGTCACCTTGGGCGAGGTCCCCTGCCACCGGTCGATCAGCCACCCGATCAACCCCATCCCCACGATCGCCCCAACCAGCTCCATCCCCAGCCCCGAAAGCCGCCACGCCGGCGACGACCCCGATGCCTTCTTCGACCCCGTGGGCCTCGCCATCAGCCGCCTCCCTGTCCGCCCGCCGCCACCCCCTCAGGGGGCCCGGCAGGCGTCCGATAGCGTACCCAACCGCCGCTCCCAGGCGCCGCCCACGAATCCCCACCCGATCCGGCCGAAGAACAGCTTCCGTCACCCCGATCCCTCCGTAGAGTTCAACAGGGATCCGGACCCCAACGCCACGACGGCCGCACGCCACAGGGCACCCGGGGATCGCATGGTCGCGAGAATCGAACAGGACCACCAGCGCTTCCGCCAGATCGTCAAGGGCCGCATCCGCGACGACCTCCGGAAGTTCCTCCAGCGCCGCGAGCTCATCGGCAAAGAAGGCCGCGGCATCGTCTCCATCCCCGTCCACGACATCGACCTCCCCACCTTCCGCTACGGCGACAACTCCGGCGGCGTCGGCATGGGCGAGGGCGACGAAGGCCAGGGCCAGGGCGGCAGCCAGGGCGGCGAAAACCCCGGCAACCACATCCTCGAAGTCGACGTCACCCTCGAAGAGCTCGCCGACATCCTCGCCGAGGAACTCAAGCTCCCACGCATCCAGCCCCGCGGCCAGAGCCGCCTCACCGCCATCCGCGACAAGTACACCGGCATCCGCCAGACCGGCCCCGCCGCCCTCCGCCACTTCAAACGCACCTACCGCGAGGCCCTCAAGCGCCAGATCCTCGTCGGCGGCTACGACCCCGACGACCCCGTCATCATCCCCATCAAGCGCGACATGCGCTACCGCTCATGGAGCGAGGTCAAGAAGCCGCAGAACAACGCGCTCATCATCTACATGATGGACGTCTCAGGCTCCATGGGCGACCAGCAGAAAGAGCTCGTCCGAATGGAGGCCTTCTGGATCGACACCTGGCTCCGGCGCAACTACGAAGGCATCGAGAGCCGCTACATCGTCCACGATGTCCAGGCCCGCGAGGTCGACAAACAGGTCTTCTTCTCCATCCGCGAAGACGGCGGCACACGCATCAGCTCCGCCCTCCACAAAGCCCGCGAGCTGATCGATCGCCACTACAACCCCCTCGAGTGGAACATCTACCTCTTCCACTTCTCCGACGGCGACAACTCCAGCGAGGCCGACAACCGCCTCTGCGTCCAGCTCCTCCGCGAACACCTCGCCCCCATCGTCAACATGTTCGGCTACTGCCAGGTCGCCAGCGCCTACGGCTCGGGCAACTTCATCAACGTCCTCCACGAATCCTTCCCCGGCTCCGAAACCGCCAAAGGCCACACCAGCGCCGAACACCCCGTCGTCACCAGCCGCGTCAACGGCCGCGACGACCTCTACGACTCCCTCAAAACCTTCTTCGGCGCAGGGCGATAACCGTGTGGCATGGTCAAGGCTGCTTTGAGCCTTGACTATGGCCGCTTAAACACCCCTCGCCCGCAATCGGGGCAGCGACTCAACGTCAATAGGCAAGGGTCCCTCTCGCAACTTCGCGTAGGTCCTCGCGCTGGACCAATCCCACTCCTCGGGCCGCTCAACCAACCCCCTCCTGACTGGGTTCTGGTAGACGTAGTCGATCATGTTCCAGATCGCCGGGGCCGTGAAGAGGTTGCGGTCGTGCCCTGCCCCACGCTGCCAGAAGCGATAGGTCGTCTTGCCGCTGGGCGCGACGTCCGCCATCTGGGCCAGCGAGCCCGGGTTATTCTTCCTGACCCAGTGGACCGCGCGTCGTGAGACGCTCTGCTTGACGCTCTTGAGCAGCGGCCCCACGCGGTCATCTCGGGGAGACGGGAGGACGATCAGGTGGACGTGCTCGGGCATGAAGACCCACGCCCAGATGCGGAATCCGTGTGCCTCTTGTGCGTCAAGAATGGCCTCAACCAACCACTGGCGCGTCCGATCAACCCGCAGGAACTCTCTCCGATGGAAGCATGTCCAGGTCAGGGCGCGCGCGTGGCCGAGATGGTCGAAGCGCTTGAGCATGCGCCGATCGCTGTGGGTCGAATCGCTGGCCACGCTTCATAGATTATGCGGCGTCACGAGAGTCGGCATAGTCAAGCCTCAGAGCAGGCTTGACCATGCCACACGGGGGTGTAGCGTTGGATCAACATGTGAGGTGCGGGTGGGCTATGCCCCCAACGTGCCACGGAGTTGGCCGGATCGGAGGTCAACTCAGTGTTCCCACCAACACCGCCAACCCGGTCATCACGATGGTCGCCCAAGCTCACCAGCGCCATCGGGCTACTCTCAACCATCCCCGTCGGCTACCTGCTCCCCGTGCTCGAAGAGATCCTCGAGGCACAACCACCCCACCAACCAAACCCGAACCCGATCTCAATTCGGTTTCATCTTCGCTTTCCGCCCTCCTCCTCCTATAATCCTGTGAAAGCACAAGGAGCCACACCATGCCGACCACCGACACCGCCCGCACCGAAGCCGTCCTCCGCGAAGAGATCGACCGCCTCCGCGAAGACGTCACCGTGCTCCGCGACAACCTGACCAACCTCACCAAGGACGCCGCCCGCGCCGCCAAGGCCGGCATGTTCGAGGCCAAGTCCCACCTCTCCGACGCCGCCCACACCGCCGCCGACAAGGGCAAGCAGGCCGCCCACGCCATCGAGCAGAAGGTCGAGGACAACCCCCTCGTCTCCATCGGCATCGCCTTCGGCGTCGGTCTCCTCGTCGGCGCGCTGCTCCGCGGCCGGAACTAATCCCCTGAAGCTCATATCCGACTACATCACACGCATCGCCGACCTCGCCGAAGCCGAGGGACGCGCCCTCAAGACCAACGCGGCCAGACTCGGCGCAGCGTTCGCCGTCGGGCTCGTCGCCGCGCTCATCGGCGTCGGCGCGCTCGGACTGCTCCTCTCCGCCGCCTGGCTCGCGCTCAGCAAAGCACTCGGATCTGTTGAGGCCTCGCTCATCGCGGGCCTGATCGCGCTCGTCATCACCGGAGCACTGCTGTGGACCGCCCGACACATCCTCCGCCGATGAGCATCAGCGAGGCCAAGGCCCGCCTCGCCAACACCGGCGCCGAGCTCGACACCGAGGTCCGCCGCTCCGTGCGCTGGATCGTTCTGGGCGCCTCAGCCGCGGGTCTGCTGTTTGGCCGCTCGGGCATCCGCAAAGGCAAGCGAACGCTCGCCTCGCTCCCCGGGCTCGTCGGAACCGCCACAGCGCTCATCCCCATCGTGCAGTCGGTCCTGCCCCTCATCACCGAACTCTTCACCGCCAAGCGCCAACCCCGCGCGCCCGACAAACCCGACAGCGCCTGACCCCCGCTCCCCAACAGCGGAGAGGACAGACGTGATGCGCAGCATCAAGTCAGGTGAGGGCCAGTCCAATCCTCACTCCCCCCGATCGTCCTTCTTTTCCAGCTCGATCGCCGCCGAGTTGATGCAGTACCGCAGCCCCGTCGGTGCCGGCCCGTCCTCAAAGACGTGCCCCAGGTGCCCGCCGCACCGCGCGCACGTCACCTCCGTCCGGATCATCCCGTGGCTGAAGTCCGCATGCTCCGCGACGATCGTCGAGTTCGCCGGCGCAAAGAAGCTCGGCCACCCGCACCCAGAATCAAACTTCGTGTCCGAGATAAACAGCTCCGCCCCGCACCCGGCGCACGTGTACACACCCTCGTCCTTGGTGTTCCAGTACTTCCCGGTGAACGCCCGCTCCGTCCCCTTCTCCCGAAGGATCCGGTACTGCTCGGGCGTCAGTTGCTTGCGCCATTCTTCATCGCTCTTCACGATCACCTCCACGGCCCCCGCCTCAACCACCACCGCGCCCGCTCCTGCGGCCTCCGGCGCCTGCTCCGACCGCACCGGCTCAGCCCCGGACCGCCCGTTCACCGAGCGCTCGCACCCGGCCAGCATCGCCGCCGCACACACCGCCGCCACAATCCCGCCCGGAACCGTTCGTGTGTTCATGTCTTCACCATAGCGCATCACTCCACCGTGCTCTACGACGCTTCGCCCACCTTGGATGCAACCCACGCCACCACGTCACGCACCACCCCCTCCACATCCCCTACAGCCGGGACCTCGATCACCCCCTCCTCGTCCTCCCCAGGCCGCTCCAACGCCGCGAACTGGCTCTCCAGCATCCCCGCTCCCATGAAGTGCTCCCGCAGCGCCATCCGCCCGCGGATCACCTCCGGCGGCGCCACCAGATGCACAAACACCACCCCATCCCCGCCCGCGCAGCGCAGCCCGTCGCGATACGCCCGCTTGAGCGCCGAGCACGCCACAACCACGCTCTCGCCCGCCGCACTTCGCCCCGCGATCTCGCGCCCCAGCGTCGCCAGCCACGGCCCGCGATCCACGTCCGTCAACGCCTCGCCCCGCGACATCTTCGCGATGTTCCCCGCCGTGTGAAACGCATCCCCCTCAACAAACTTCCACCCCAGCCGCGCCGCCGCCGCGGCACCCACAGTGCTCTTCCCGCTGCCGCTCACCCCCATCACGATCACCACCATCGCCCGCTCCCATAACCACACCCAACAGAGCCCCGTCACCCCCCGCGCACGCGCACAACCCCGCCCAGACTCACGGCCCAGCCCCACCCGCTGCTGGGCTTCACCGCGTGCCTGGCTTGGAACGCCCTTCCCGCAATCGTAGTCTCGACATGAGTGCATCACGGCTCGCAGGCGTCCGGGGGTAGGACGACTCTTGCATCCGGGCCCGCACCGCATGAAGGAACATCGACACCATGAAGATCCGCATCACCGCCATCGCCGCATCAATCGCCGCAGCCTCGGGCGCCGCGTCCGCTGGAACCTACTGGGTCAACTCGCCGCTCGCGCCCTTCGACGAGATCGGCGGCTCATCCGCCCAGGCCAAGTACCGACTCTCCAACACCAACTGGGATCACTCCGTCGACTACGGCAACGGCACCAACCCCGGTCAGTTCATCCAGAGCGGCCTCGGCAACAACGCCCAGCTCTCAGCCCGCACCTACGACTTCCGGTTCGAACACATCGCCGGCGAGGGCTTCATCTCCACGATGACCGACGTCACCAACCCGCAGAACCTCGGCACACCCTCAATCCTTTCATGGGGCAGCTTCACCAACCCCACCGGCGGCACCACCACCGCCCAGCTCAACGGCTTCGCCCCAGGCGCCGCCTTCAACGGACTGCTCATCGAGGCCCGCGCCTCCCGCGCCGGCAGCTCCATGAGCTGGTCCAACCTCAGCTTCGTCGGCGGCGGCCTCAACCTCGCCGACGGCGCCTGGGCCAGCGGCTTGGTCGATCCATCCACCAGCGGACCCGGCGATGCACCCGGGTTCCACTATCAGCGCCTCGTGGCCGACACCGATCTCTCGCAGGTCGACTGGGTCTTCACCGCCCGCGTTCAGGGCGTGCGCGACAGCTCCGCCAGCGGCGATGAAACCGTCCGGTTCGTCGTCAGCGCCAAGAACTACATCCCCACCCCGGGCGCCGCCGGCGTCATGGCCCTCGTCGCACTCGCCGGCGCCCGCCGTCGCCGCAGCTGACACGAATCGCGCGACCCTCAATACATCGTTCCCCAAGCAACACCGCGGCCACCAGGCCGCGGTGTTCTTCCATTCCCGCTCCCCCATCCGACGCGCGGTACACTTGCATCGCGCAGGTCGGGCACAACCGTCCACGAAGGAGCACCCCCCCATGGTCTTCGTCTGGTTCATCCTCATCGGTCTGGTCGCTGGCTTCCTCGCAGGACTCATCCTCAAGGGCCGCGGGTTCGGCATCCTCGGCAACATCATCGTCGGCGTGCTCGGCGCGATCATCGGCGGCTTCCTCGCCGGCGTCCTGGGCATCGCCGCCACCAACATCATCGGCCAGATCCTCGTCGCCACCGGCGGCGCTATCGTCCTGCTGGTTCTCATCTCCTTCGTCAAACGCAAGCCCTGACCTCCCGAGGCCACCACCCCGGGCGCCCATCACGGCTCGTACCGCACCCGGCACGGACGCCGCCCAGGGAGTCGATCATCATGGCCTTTCGAACCGCATCCCCCGGACGCCGTCGCGGCGGCAACAGCCGCCTCATCTTCGCCGGCGTGATCGCCCTCATCGCCTTCGTCTCGTTCCTCAGCACCCGCTCCACCAACCCCGTCACCGGTCAGACCCAGTACGTCGCCCTCACCCCCGCACAGGAGATCGCCCTGGGGCTCCAGGCCGCTCCGCAGATGGCCGCCGAGTTCGGCGGCCTCCACCCCGACACCGACGCCCAAGCCCTCATCGACGCCATCGGCGCACGACTCGTCGCCAACGGCCCGGCCACCGAGGCCCCCTACCAGTTCGACTTCCATCTCCTCGCCGATCCCAACGTTGTCAACGCCTTCGCCCTCCCCGGCGGCCAGGTCTTCATCACCGCCGCCCTCTTCAACAAGCTCGAAACCGAGGGCCAGCTCGCCGGCATCCTCGCCCACGAGATCGGCCACATCATCGAACGCCACGGCGCCGAGCGACTCGCCAAAGAGCGCCTCACCGCCGGCCTCGTCGGCGCTGCCGCCGTCGCGGGCTCCGACCCCGACAACCCCCTCGGCGGCAGCAGCGCCATGCTCGCCGCAGCCGTCGGCAAGCTCATCAACATGCGCTACGGCCGCGAAGACGAACTCGAGTGCGACATGTGGGGCGTCCGCCTCAGCGCTGCGGCCGGCTACGACCCCCACGCCATGATCCGCGTCATGGAGATCCTCGACGAGGCCGCCAAAGGCCCGCGCCCACCCGAGTTCCTCAGCACGCACCCCGACCCCGGCAACCGGATCGAACGCATCCGCGCCACCATCAAGCGCGAGTTCCCCAAGGGCCTCCCGCCCGGCCTCGAGCCCTGAGCCACGGCGCCAACGAAATTCAGCCGCAACCGAACCCGCTCAGCAACGCGCTCAGATCCGCGCCGTTCACCACCCCATCACCGTTGAAGTCAGCGCCGGTACCCGCAGTGACGCTCTGGCCAAACTGCGCCAGCAGCACGCTCAGGTCCGCCCCATCGGTCACGCCGTCGCCGTTCGCATCTCCGGCGCAACCGACCGGCGGCACCAGCGCCGGAGCGCCCGCGACCGACTCATACGCCCAGCGCTCCACCACCCACTGGCCGGTCCCGGTGTCCGGGCTCCACCGCACATCCGCCCAGCCAAAGTGCGTCTGCCCCTCGCGCACCAGCCGCAGGCCGATCGTCATCGCATCCGGCAGCGTGTGACTCTCAAAGTCCTCAGCCCCCAGCGTCATGTACGTGCGCGACAGCGGCACATCCACGCCCCCACCACCAGTCGGATCCACCGTCCATCCGACGATCGCCCGCTCGTCCCACTGCACCTCTGGACCCACCGCGCTCCCCGGCGCAAACGACCGAGGGCGGTTGTACTCACCCTTGGGCCAGTCAAAGTGCAGCATCCCCCCGCGCACGAAGCCCGCGAACTCCACCACGGGCACCACCGCCACCGCATCCCCCACCGGGCACAACCACTCCAGGTCGATCGTGCCGACAGAATCAAAGCCCTGCACGCGCCGCTGACGGATCCCAGCAGGCGAGTCGCCCGCCTGCCACCAGGGCAGGAACGGATCAAACCGCAGCGGCAGCACCGGTGGATCCGACGGCGGCTCGATGATCGTCGGCTCGGGCGTCCACACAAAGGGCAGCCCCGCCGGCGTCTCGAAGATCACCAGCTCCCCCTGGGCGCCCGAACACAGCACCAGTGCCCCAGCCACGCCCGCCATCATCGATTTCATGATTGTGCCTCCGGTCCATGTGGGGCCGCTCTCGCCGCGACCGTCGGTGGTGCCATCCTGCAACACGAGTATCCCACAACCAACCCCCGATGCAACCCCGCCCCCGGCAACTTCACATATTGCATAAGAACAAGGGCACGGGGACGGCCCCGTGCCCTTGACGATAGTTCCATCCACGAACCGCGCCCGTGATCAGCGGCGGCGCCGGATCGCGGCCAGACCCGCCACGCCCAGCAGCGCGCCGGCGCCCGGGGCCGGGATCGGGATATAGACCAGCCCGAGCAGGTTGCCCGAGCCCATGGCGCCGATCACATCGGCCGCGCCCGTCGCGGTGTTGATCTTGTAGAAGTTGTCCGTCGAGTTGTCGACGAGGTAGATGTTCCCGTCGTCAACGTTGAACGCCAGACCATTGGGATTCGTCGGACCAGTCAGCGGACCGATCAGCGACACCAGGCCCGTGTCACGGTCCATGGTGTAGAAGCTGTCCGAGCCGCTGTTCGTCGCGTACATCACATTGGTGAGGGAGTTGTGCGCCAGGTTCGTGAACGACGTCAGCCCCGAGGTGCCGACCAGCGTCGCCAGACCCGTGGTGGTGTCGATCTTGTACAGCCCGCCGTTGTGCGACGAAGCGCCCCACAGCGTGTTGGTCGACGAGTCCCACTCCAGCCCGTGCATCACGACCGCCGAGTCGCCGTACGCGCCGATCAAGGTCGCATTGCCCGTGGTCAGGTCCAGGCTGTACACCGAGTCGTTGCTCGTCGACGTCAGATAGACCGTGCCCGACACAGGGTCATACGTCATGCCCGCGGCCGTGCCCGCATTCGCGCTCACGGCCCCGATCGAGGTCTTCGCGCCCGTGTTGATGTCGACCGTGAAGAGCGCGCGGCTGCTGTCCACCGCATACATCGTCCCCGGAATCGCGCCAAAGCCAATCGACGCGCACCCCAGAGACACGACGGCCACAGCCGCCCTTGAGACGTGTTTCATCGTGATCCTCCCTATATGTGGAGCGCGTAAACCCCCGCCCCACGACACCAGCCTAACCCCCGAGATTCAGGGGGCAACCCTAATTCTCCGCGTTCGGCACCATCTCACCCCCAGCCATGTGCGGGTTCGGCTCAACCATCGCCCCCCAACTAAAGTTCAAACAACGCTCGCCTCCAGACACCCAAACCACCCTCACGCCACCGATTACGGGGGTTCGGGCGTTGCTTTCCCCAGTCCCAACCGTAATTTCTATCGGAACTCGCCACGCCAGCCACCCGGAGACCACCCATGACCGACCCCATCGACCGCCGCGTGATGCTCGGTGCCGCCGGACTCCTCGGCGCGGCCGCCCTCTCCCGCGTCGCCTCCGCCGGCCCCTTGAACCCGCCCGCCGGCCCCATCACACCCACCGGCAAGACCCTCACCGAGGTCGAGCCGCGCATCCCCATCAATCAGACCACCGCGCCGGGGACCGCTACGGCCATTCACCGCATCACCCAGCCTGGCTCGTACTACCTCACCGGCAACATCCTCGGACAGTCCGGCAAGCACGGCATCGAGATCAACTCCCCCGGAGTCACCCTCGACCTCATGGGCTTCGAGCTTCAAGGGGTGCCGGGCTCACTCGACGGCGTGGTCATGCGCAGTGACGGTTCCCCGTTCGTCAACATCTCGATCCTCAACGGCTCAGTACGCAACTGGGGCGGGGCCGGCATTGGCTACCTCACCGTATTCATTTCGTGCGTCCGGATCGAGCGAATCGCCGCGAGTTTGAACGGCGGTTCGGGCATCCGTGGCGGCCAGTGCACGATCGCGAACTGCACCGTGCGGTTCAACGAAGCAGACGGCATCGAGGTCTTCGGCGGCTCAGTGATCTCGAACTGTGCGGCTCTTGGCAACTCCGGCCGCGGCTTCGTGGGGAACACGGGCACCGCGATCTCGAACTGTGCAGCACAGTCCAACGGCGCCGGCGGGATCTCGACCACCAGCAGCTGCTCCATCGTGGACTGCACGGCAGTGTCCAACGCCGGTCCCGGGATTGAGTCTGATCAGGGCTCCACGATCTCGAACTGTTCCGCCGAGGGAAACGAGGGCGCCGGCATCACCGCGCAGTCCAACAGCATGGTCTCACGCTGCTCTAGCTTGGGCAACATATCAGATGGCATCGCGGTCGGAAACGGCTGCACCGTCCGCGACAACAACTGTCGGAACAACGGCTTTAGTCTCGGCAGCGGCGCAGGCATCCTCGTCAACGGCGGCGCGGACAACCGCATCGAGGACAACAACTGCACCGACAACACCTGGGGCATCCGCGTCACAACCGCAGGCAACTTCATCGCACGCAACACATGCTCCGGCAACACGACCCTGAACTGGGACATCGCCGCCAACAACAAGTGCCTTGTCGTGGACGGCATGAACGCCCCCGCCATCAGCGGCAACTCCGGCGGCGTCTCCCCCGGCTCCACCGACCCAAACGCCAACTTCACGTACTGAACACCCCACCCAAGAGGCCAGCCCATGACCGACCCCATCGACCGCCGCGTGATGCTCGGCGCTGCCGGCCTCCTCGGCGCGGCCGCCCTCTCCCGCGTCGCCTCCGCCGGCCCCTTGAACCCGCCCGCCGGACCCATCACACCCACCGGCAAGACCCTCACCGAGGTCGAGCCGCGCATCGCCATCAGTGATGTCAGCACCCCCGGCAACGCCGGGTCGATCTTCCGGATCACCCAGCCCGGCTCCTACTACCTCACCGGTAACCTTGCAGGCCAGGCCGGCAAGCACGGCATTGTCATCGCCGCCGACGACGTCACGGTCGACCTCATGGGCTTCGCCGTCAGGGGCGTCACCTCCTCGCTCTCGGGCATCCACGGCGAAGGCTTCCGGCGCCGGATCACGATCCGTGCCGGCGTCGTCACCGGCTGGGGCGAGCACGGCATCGACGTCGGCACCGTCTCCTCGGGTCGCGGCATGCTCGTCGAGTTGATCCACAGCACCAACAACGGTCAGTACGGCATCTGCGCCCCGTCCCAGTCGGTCCTGCGCGACTGCATCGCTTCCACCAATCTCGCCGGGGGCGTGTACACGGAAGACAGCGCTGTCATCGTCAACTGCGCCGCATCATCCAACACCGGATTCGGCTTCGAGGTCGGCGGAAGTTCCGGCGTTGAACGTTGCATCGCCGTCGGCAACACGGCCGCCGGGTTCACCGCCGCCGCAGGTACCCACATCACCGGCTGCAACGCCCGCTTCAATGGCACACGCGGCATCTGGCTCGCCGGCAACGACTGCACAGCCCGCGACAACACGTGCTCCTCCAACGGCTTCAGCAACGGCGGCGAAGGCATCTACGCCGGCGCCACCGCCTGCCTCATCGAAGGCAACCACTGCACCACCAACGGCCGCGGCATCCGCGTCGTCGCACCCGGCAACTTCATCGCCCGCAACCGCTGTTCCGGCAACGCCACCGCCAACTGGGACATCGCCGCCGACAACAAGTGCCTTGTCGTCGACGGCATCAACGCCCCCGCCTTCAGCGGCAACTCCGGCGGCGTCTCCCCCGGCTCCACCGACCCAAACGCCAACTTCACGTACTGATCAGCTCTGGCGATCACCTCACGAGACCCACCCATGCGATCCCCGCGCATCACCGCCGCCCTTCTCCTCACCCTCACCCCGGCGCTCCTCGCCCAGTCCACCATCGACGCCACACTCAAGCACGCCTGGGGCGAGAACATCGGCTGGACCAACTGGCGCGACGCCAACAGCGCCACCCAGGGCGTCCGCGTCCTGGCCAACCATCTCCGCGGCTACATCTGGGCCGAGAATGTCGGCTGGATCAACGTCGGCCAGGGCGGCCCCTACACCAACACCAGCGGCACAACCTTCGGCGTCAACGTCAACCCCGCGACCGGCGCGCTCACAGGACTCGCCTGGGGCGAGAACATCGGCTGGATCAACTTCGATACCTCCTCCCTCGGCGCCGATCGCGCTCGCTTCGACACCGCCGCCGGCCGATTCCGCGGCTGGGCCTGGGGCGAGAACGTCGGGTGGATCAACCTCAACGACGCCACCCGCTTCGTTGCCTCCGTCCCCCCCTGCGGCGGCGACGCCAACGGCGACGGCATCGTGAACGGCGCCGACCTCAGCGTCGTCCTCAGCCAGTTCGGACAGGCCGTCACCCCCGGCGCCGGCGCCGACTTCAACGCCGACGGCGTGGTCAACGGCGCCGACCTCAGCGTGCTCCTCAGCCAGTTCGGCTGCTCCTGACCCCGCCCCTACGCTTTGGCCATGCTCCGGCCTCTCCTCCTCCTGACGCTCATCGGCGCGCTCTCCTCGCCTCAGCCCCCCGCGCAAACCCCCGGCCCCGACGCCCCCGCGAGCAAGCCCGCCCCGGCGCCATCGTGCAGCGCCTACCGCACCGACTTCATCACCACCCCCTCCGACTGCGCGGATGCAACCGGCACCGTCACCTGGTGCAAACCCGACTGGTTCGGCAAGGGCGCCTGCGATGATCCCGGCGCGCTCCGCATCATCGCCGATGCCGACCGCGGCCAAATCCTCCGCGTCTCATGGGCCGACGCCGACATCGTCGCCGTCGAGCTCACGTTCAACTACTGGCAGCACCAGGGCCAGGGCGAACCCGACGCCGCCGCATCATGGGTGCAGCACCGCCCCCTGCGCGCCGACGAACCCGAGTGCGCCCAGTCCGGCTTCACCGATCTCAAACGCCTCCCGCGCACCTCCACCACCGTCACGTGCACCAAAGAGACCGTCAGGATCGACATTGACCCCAAGGACCGTGCCGCCGCCATCCGCTTCCTCAAACGACCCGCCGGCCCCCGGACCCCCGCGCTGCTGATCGACAACCTCCGACTCACATTCATCCCCGCGCCCACGCCCGCCCCCGACTAAGCCCCGCCAGCCGCGCCCGCCGGCAGTCCAGATAACCCGCCTCGCGGTCAACCATCCATCACGACGACCCGATGATGGTCGGTTGAAGGTCGGCGTGCGCGCACAGGGGCCCAAATCATGCGTCAGATCGCGATGAGCGTTGTGGTCATGCTGGCGACGGTCGTGGCGATGGCCGCGCCGCCGCAGCTCGTGATCTTCACCGATGAGGAAGACGCCGTCACCATCCAGGCCCGCGCACTCTCTGGAGGAACCGTAGACGCCGGCGGCTGGACCACGGGCTCAGGCGCAGCCGTACGTGAAGCATTCGCCCACCGCTCGCCCGATCGATCCACCATCGCCGTCGGCCTGCTCGACGACTCCGGCAACCTCACCGTGCGCCCATTCACCGACAATGGCTTCGGCCCCGAGGTCACGGTGGCGACAGGCGTCTCGGTCACGCGTCCCGCCCCCGTGGCCGCCGCCTACGCGTCGCGCGTTGGCCGGCTCGTGATCGCCTACGCGGCCACCGGCTCGAGCGAGTGCCTCGTGCGGACCTACGACGGCTCAGTCTCCATCGCATCATCCGCGCCACTCGGCCTCTCGTCGACGCCGGTGCGCGTGATGGTCGCGCCGAGCCCAAGCTCAGACGATGTGCTGATCGTCGCCCAGGACAGCTCGCAGCGCCTGGCCGTCACGATCTGGGACGGCACGGACTTCCGAGCCACAGAACTGCTCGACAGCTCCTACGACGGCGGCACAGACCGCTGGGATGCAACATGGTCGCGCTCGAACGGACCGATGGTCGCGTGGGCTCGCGCAAGCGACACCACGCTCCGGGTGCGCCGGCTCGACGGCGACACCTGGGACCCGATGGACTCGACCCCCGTGGCCCCGGGCGCCATCGGGCGCATCATCCTGACCGCCGACAGCGCACGAGGCCAGAGCGGCGTCGCGGCCGCCATCGTCTCCGGTGCCGGCCGGCTCGAGGTCTTCACACTCGACGCCGGTGCCTGGTCCATGGCCACGCTCATGACCGCAGCGCTGGAAGACGAAGCCGACCAGCCCGTCGGGCTGAGCCACGAGGGCCACGGCGGCGGGCTGCTCTGCGCCTGGCTGGACGCCGATTCCGATCGCGTGCACCTGCGCCGCCGCGCACCCGGCGGAGCCTGGGGCGTCTCAACCACAACCGACGAGCTTGGCGACGGGCTCACCCAGATCCTCCTCGTCGCACACGAAGACGAGCCGGAGGTGGTCGTGCTCGCGCGTCAGGAGACCGGCAGCGCCGGCGGCTCGTCCGGGGTCTCCGATTACTCCCTCTACGCCCAGGGCAGCACCATCAGTCTGGGCGATCGGACCGTGGTCAACGGACAGCAAGGGTCGCAGGTCCAGGACGTCGAGCTCCCCGATGTGCCCGAAGGAAGCCCCGGCGCAACAAACGTCTCAGTCAACCACGACCAGACACAGACACTGGCGCCCGGCAGCTACCGCGATCTCAGCTTCGGCGACCGCACGCGCATCAACTTCTCCGCGGGCACCTACATCTTCCGCAGACTGAGCAACTCGGGCCACGACGCCCGGTTTGTATGCGACACCAGCGCCGGCGATGTCGTGATCGTCTTCAACCAGTCGACAGTCCAATTCCGTGATCGCTTCCGCATCGAGCGCAACGGCGCGGGAGTGGTGTCTGTGCACACCAAGGGAGACTCCCTGCGAGTCGGACACGACTGCAACATCGAGGCCGTCATGCTCTCGCACGGCGGTTCCATCCACTTCGGCGACCGCACCCGGCTCACCGGACACGTGTTCGCCAGTACAAGTATCTACATCGGCCACGATTCGGTGATCTCGGTGGCATCGTGGCCGCTCCCGGCCCTGCTCGGTGGCGGCGGCGGTGCGTCGAGCGCCCAGCGCATCCACGGCCTGGTCGTCTCCTCAGGATCCCCGGGCACACCCGCTGATCTGACCCCGGACGCCATCGACGGCGACACCCCGCCCCCGCTGGCCATCTCAGCGCCCCCGATCCAGTCGTCGACACGCATCGTCCGCTGGCGCGAAGTCGCTCCGGAGTAACCGCGCATCAGCGCTATACTCCTCCATGTCGCAGCGACACAAGCTCCTGGCTCTGGCGGCCTTTCTGGTCCTGACCTTCGCCGCCGCCGCACTCGGCAGCCTCGCCACCGCGCGCTCCGTCACCACCTGGATGCCGACCCTCAACCTCCCGTCCTTCCAGCCGCCCTCATGGCTCTTCGGCCCCGTCTGGACGCTCCTCTACGCAATGATGGCCGTCGCGGCCTGGCTCGTGTACGTGCGGACGGGGCGGACGTGGTCGCCGGCGATGGTGCTGTTCGCGGCCCAGTTGGCGCTCAATGCCCTCTGGTCCGTGCTCTTCTTCGGCCTGCGCCGGCCGGACCTGGCGGCCGCGGAGATCATCCTGCTCCTCGCGCTGATCGTGGCCACAGCAATCGCCTTCTGGCGCCACTCGGTGCTGGCCGGTGCACTGATGGTGCCCTACGCGCTGTGGGTGAGCTTCGCGACCGTCCTGAACATCGCCATCTGGCGGATGAACCCCTAGTTCACGTCGCTGCGCCCCCCGTGCGCCGGGCGTGCACTTCGCTGAGCGAGCTCAGGGTCATGCGAAGGATCTGGCTGGGGACAAACTGGAACTCCCCATGGGTCGCTCCCGGGGTGACCAGCGCCATCCCGATCGGCGTGTTGTGCGGCTGACCACCAAAGGTCGAACCCGGAACCATCACGTCAAAGACATGAAGCCGAACGCCATTGGTCAGGCTCAGCGGAACCAGCGTCCGCTGCCCGTGCCTCCAGTTGGCCATCGACAGCAGCACGCCCACCGCCCGCCGGTCGGGATCCTCATCGGTCGGCGTGCAGTCGCACAAACTCTTCAAGGCGCCGGACAGCGTCGCCAGATCGTCCGCCCCCTGTTCGTCCATACACCCCAGATAGCGCCCGGGACAACACGCGTCAGGGTCCTTCTCGTACGCGAGGCTGACCCACAGCGGCACGACATAGATCGCCTTCGAACGACCGATCGCGCTGCGCATCGCGCGCACATACCGGCGACGCCTCGTCGCAGGGCCGATCAGCAGCAGCCAGATCCCGATCGGGATCGTCACGGTGCCCAGCACGCACATGACACCGACAATCAGCGATCCGATGCTCAGGGGCGGCGCGCAGCGGGCCGTGACACGCTCCCACTCGGCGCTCCCCGAGACGTCCTGCATGATCCGCGGCAGACCCATCGCCAGCGCGCGCGACCGAACATCCGGACCGCCGTCGGTCGCAGCCCCGACGAACGACGCCCGGTCCGGCGCCGCCAGACTGGCGGGATCCGACGAAGCGATACCGGGAATCAGGCTGTCGACCCCGCTGCGGAGCTTGACCTCCATCTCCTCAGCCGTCAGCGGGATCACCATGTAGAAGTGGATCGTGCGCCCGTTGAAGTCGAGCATCCTGAACGCCTCGGGCAGCGGCGCCGGATGCAGCAGCAGCGTGCAGCAGAAGGGCGTAGACTCGTGGAACGGCTCAGGCGGGTCGCCGTTGGGAACGGTGTGGCCCTCGCTGAGATACGAACCCAGCACGTGCGGGAAGCGGGCGAGCATCCGGAGCCACTCGAACGGCCACTTGGCCGCGGCATGGGCGAGCACTGGGCCGTCAATCGGCCAGTCCGGCGGCAGCGCCATGCACAGCTCCGCGTACGCGAGATCTTCATGCCCGGGCGGCGGCGACATCGGCCGCTCGCTCATGCCGCTGGTCACCAGCACGTGATACCGACGCTCCGCCGTCGCCGGGACGATGTGGACATCCACGTGGACCTGATCCGAAACCGTCTCGTGAAACACCATCGGCGGCTCGCCCAGCGTGCGCGTGATGTGGTCCGTGATCGCATCGATCAGGTCCGCATCACCGGTGACAACCTCTCGCTCACGCAGGTCGCTCTCGCTGTAGCGGATGATCCCGGGATCGTGCGCGCCGTCCGCGCCCCACGTGTGCCCACTGCTCTCGGCCATGCGGCGTCTCCTCGGACAGTGAGCGCCACCCGACACGCCCCATCCCGGTCGGATCCTACAGCCGATCGCGAACACCGGTCGGGTCATCTTGTCTGACCTGACAATGACGGTCAGCCGCTCCAGCGCGGTGCGCCGTACGCACCGAAGTGGTTCACCGGTGACCAGTCGGGATCCAGCGGCGGCAGCGCCGGGTCGAGGTTCGCAAACTCCGCCGCCCCGAACACGATGCGCCCGTCCACAACCGTCAGCACGCTGTCCGTGTCGATGATCTCATCATCAGGAATGCGCAAGTAATCATGAGTCAGCAGCGCAAAGTCAGCGAACCAGCCCGGTGCGATCCGCCCCTTGCGGCCGTCCTCGCGGCTGAACCACGCGTTGTCGCACCACAGCCGCAGCGCGGCCAGCCGGTCAAGACGCGTGCGCTCGCTGAGCAGCACCGCACCGCCCATCCCCCGCCCCGTGACCAGCCAACTGATGCACGCCCACGGGTTGTAGCTGCTCACCCGCGACATGTCCGTTCCCGCGCCCACCGGCACCCCCTGGGCCATGATCCGCCGGATCGGCGGAGCCTCCGCCGCGGCATCTGGGCCATACCGCTCAAGAAACGCTCGCTCCTGGAACGCGATGCGGTTCTGGACCGCTACGCCGCCGCCCAGCCGCGCGATCCGCTCGATGTTGCGATCGCTGAGCGACTCACCGTGATCAACGATCCAGTGCAGATCGTCGATCGGCGTATCCCGATGAACCCGCTCGAGCAGGGTCAAGTGGCGGTCGATCGTCTCGTCATAGGTCGCGTGAAAGCGGAACGGCCAGCGGTGCTGCGCCAGGAGCCGGACCACCGGCTCAAGCTCGATCTCCGCGACCTCCGGCGGCACGACTCTGGGCATGCTGAACACTTCAAAGTCGTACGCACTGCGGACCAGCATCTCCCCGCCGCCGAGGAGGTACAGCATGTCGTCGCCCTCGCCGACACCGTTGTGGCGCGGCGTGTAGCGCTCCGTCCAGTTGGTGAAGTCCTCCAGCTCCCGCCCGGGCCGCTGGATGAACGTCGAAACGCCGATGCGAACGGTCATCTGGCCGCGCCGGTGCAGCTCCCGCACGACGGCATAGTCCTCGGGCCAGTTCTGGAAGCCGCCGCCGCAGTCCAGCGAGCTGGTGATCCCCAGCCTGTTCAGCTCCTTCATGAAGTGCCGCGACGAGGTCAGTTGCTGCTCCGAGTTCAGCCGCGGCCCGTCGTGCAGCGTCGAGTACAGGATCAGCGCGCTCGGGTCGGCCAGCAGCAGACCCGTCGGCTCTCCACGTCTGTCACGCATGATGCGCCCACCGGGGTAGCGGTCGCCGGGGAACTGGCGGTCGATGCCCAGATGGCGCAGGCAGGCACGATTGAGCAGCGCGGACGTGTACACAAACAGCACAAAGACCGGCGTGTCCGGCGCCGCCGCGTTGAGTTCGTCAAGCGTCGGCATCCGCCCCTCAACGAACTGCGCCTCGGACCACCCACCCACCACGCGCACCCACTGACCCGGCGGCGTGCGACGAGCCTGCTCACGCAGCATCGCAAGCCCCTGCGCCAGCGATGTGACGCCGTCCCAGCGGAGCTCCAGCGCGTAGTTCAGCCCGCCGCGCACCGTGTGTGTGTGCGTGTCGTTGAGACCGGGAATAAGCCGGCGGTTGCCCGCGTCAACAACGAGCGTCGCCGGAGTCCGCATGGAGAGCACATCGCGGTCGTCGCCAACCTTCAGGACCCGGCCGCCGGCACACGCCAGCGCCGAGGCGTCCGGGCGCATCGGGTCCAGCGTCGTGATCTGCGCGTTGTGGATGATGAGTTCAGGTGCGCGAGCGGTGGGCTGGCCTGGAGCAGTTGCGGCTCGACGGGTCGAGCCGCAGCCGATGAGCGAGGATGCGGCGAGACCCGCCGAGGCAGCAAGGAACGCGCGACGGTCGAACTGGGACATGGGCAAGCCCCTGGGGTTGCGAATGGACTGCTGCAAAGCCCCCTCCGGGCCGACGCCCGGACGGGGCGATCGGTCAGCGGGCGGCGCCGGCGCCGCGCTTGCTCATGGCCTCATGGCTGTGGAAGATCTCGGCGTACGACGGGAAGTGCTCGATGAAGAGCTGCGCGCTGCCCGGCCCGGCGGGGCGGCGCCAGTCCGAGAGCAGCTCGCACGACAGCGCGAACCACGTGCCCATGATCGCGCCGGCGTCCTGCATCCGCATCAGCGAGGCGGTCTGGACCTCCGGGCTCATCGAGCCCGACGCATCAACCACGACGTACACCTCGTACCCCGCGTCCAGCGCCGAGAGGGTGGCGAAGGCCACGCACACATCCGTCGTGATGCCCGACATCACGATCTTCTTCCGGCCCGTCTTGCGGATCGCCTCGACGAAGTCCGCGTTGTCCCAGGCGTTGATCTGACCGGGGCGCGAGATCACCGGCGCTCCCGGGAACAGCTCCAGGACCTCCGGGATGTACGGACCGTTGGGCCCATCCTCGGCGCTGGTGGTGATCACGACCGGGACGTTGTGCAGCTTGGCGGTCTTGGCCAGCCCGACGACGTAGTTCTTGTACGTCACCGCCGTCGTGTTCTCGACGAGGTTCATCAGACCCGTCTGGTGGTCGATGAAGGCGAACACGCAGTTGTCGGCGGTCCATCGCTCGCGCTTGCCGCCGGGGGCCCAGGTGCTCGCGATGCCGGGTGCGGCGGCTGCGGGCTGCGCGGTGGCGGGGTTGGACGGGCCGCCGACAGTGATGAGCGCCCCGGCTCCAAGTCCGACGCCGACGAGCGCGAGGCTGCGTGCGATGCTGCTGCGGGACATGATCGACTCCTTGAGGGTGTGCGTGAGGGACCGTACGACACGGTCATTATGACCGCCGGAGGCGGTCGCCGCACGTCGTGGCCCACGCCCCTGGGGGGCTTGCCACGGGGTAAATCGTGTGGATTTCTTCACACTCAAGGAGGTGCGCGATGCAAGGCATGGGGCACTGAGCCCCGTGCATCAGCGGGCCGCGAGCGCCGGTTCGCGCATCATCGCGGCGATGTCGATGCCCAGGTGGGCCGCGACGCGCCGGGCGTAGTCCTCATCCGCGCGGGCGAAGTGGCAGAGCTGGAGCATCTGGACTTCCTTGCGGGCCTGGCCCAGGACGCCCGCGATGCGCCGGGTGAGTCGGTCGCGGTGGGCATCGTCGAACATGCGGTAGAGGTTGCCCGGCTGGGTGTAGTCGTCGTGATCGCGGGTGCTGTCGAAGCGGTCGACGATGGTCTGGCCCAGGGCCCAGGCGGGGTCGGCGAAGCTGGCGTCGGGCTTGGGCGCGCCGGCGATGGTGTTGGGCCAGTAGTTGGGCGCGCTGCCGTAGTTGGCGGCATCGGCGAGAGCGCCATCGCGGATGTAGTTCATCACGGGGCAGCGCGGCTTGTTGACCGGCACCTGATGGTGGTTGACGCCAAGGCGGTGCAGGTGCGTGTCGGCGTAGCTCATGAGGCGGGCCTGGAGCATCTTGTCGGGGCTCGGGCCGATGCCCGGGACCAGCGCCGAGGGC
>SXGQ01791974.1_pt1 | contig 24208 bp, 26 predicted proteins | sample 3178371 | NCBI WGS metagenome assembly SXGQ01 (sample SAMN11356859, study PRJNA531348) | freshwater metagenome | isolation source: freshwater sample F1-20 | place: China: Fuxian Lake, Yuxi | collected 2017-12-25 | reverse complement strand
TTGATTATAAACCAGTTTTGAATCTATCTAAATACTAACAAAGGAAAATTCTTGCAAAAACTTATTATCGAAGGGCCATCAAAGCTTGAGGGTTCAATAAAGACTGCTGGCAGTAAAAACCATGTTTTACCGATGCTGGCGGCTATGCTTTTAACTACCGAAGACACCGTTTTACATAATGTGCCTGACATTGCTGATGTGGATGTAATGATAGAAATCCTAGAATCTTTTGATGTTAAAGTTGAAAGAACACGGAACAGCGTGGTTTGTAATGCCAAAAATGCTAACCCCAACTTATTAAAACCTGAGCTAACTCATAAATTAAGAGCATCGCTTCTGGTTCTTGGGCCATCACTGGCCAGATTTGGAGAGGTTAAGATGGGCTTCCCGGGGGGTGATTTAATTGGTGCAAGGCCACTGGATTCGCATTTAAATGGTCTTAAGGCAATGGGTGCCAAAGTAGTTAATAATGATGCAGAAATTGAACTCAAAGGAAGACTTAGTTCAGCAAGAGTATTGTTAGATGAAATAAGCGTCACGGCCACAGAAAATATTATTTTAGCTGCTGTAATTACTATGGGAACAACCGAAATAAGAATGGCAGCAACAGAGCCGCATATTGTAGCACTCTGTGAATTTCTAAATGATTTAGGGGCTAGAATTTCTGGTATAGGCAGCAACGTGCTAATGATAGAGGGGGTAGAAAAATTAAATGCAGGCGAAGGCCGAATCATCCCTGATTATTTGGAATCCGGAACATTCGCAATTGCCGCCGCTGCTTCCAGGGGAAATTTGATAATCGAGGATTTTGTTATCGACGACCATGATGCATTGTTAAATACTTTTTCAAGAATGGGAGTCAATTTTAAAATTTTAGATAAAAATAAACTGCAAATACTGCCAACGAAAAAGCTTAGAGCAACGAGAATTAGAACGGATATATTCCCAGGCTTTAGCAGTGATCTTCAAGCTCCAATGGCAGTTTTATGTACTCAGGCCGAGGGCGTTTCAGAGCTTTTCGAGACTATGTATGAAGGACGCTTGCAGTATTTATTTGAACTTCAAAGAATGGGGGCTCATGTAAATGTCCGTGACAGCCACGTAGGACTTGTAGAGGGGCCAAGTGTTTTGCACGGTACAGACTTAATTTCTTTTGATATCAGAGCTGGCGCTACGGTTTTACTGGCTGCAATCATTGCTCACGGAAAAACAACAATAGATAGGATCGAACATATCGATAGAGGGTACGAGCATTTTGATGGCCGGCTACGCTCTCTGGGCGTTAAGATATCAAGAATCGGCTCAAAGTGATAAAATATCTATTATGTTTAGTAAAAGAATCGCAATTGATTTAGGTACTGCCAATACCCGAGTATACATTCCCAAAAAGGGGTTAGTTGCTAATGAGCCTTCGGTAGTTGCAATTAGTGTTGAAGATAATAGGATTGTTGCTATTGGTAGTGATGCCAAAGAAATGCTTGGCCGAACACCAGATATTATTGCCGCTTCTAAGCCGCTAAGAAATGGAGTCATTGCCAATTACAGAATAACTGAGGCTCTACTCAAATACTTTCTTAATAAAATTACAGGGCATATAAGATTGATCAGGCCAGAACTAATGATTACTGTACCGACGGGTGTTACCTCGACAGAGAGAAGGGCAGTAATTGATGCATCAATTGCCGCCGGAGCAAAGAAAGTGTATATAATTCGAGCTCCAATTGCAGCAGCAATAGGTGCTAATGTGCCTATTTCGGCTCCAGCTGGTAATTTAATCGTTGATATTGGAGAGGGTACAACCGAAGTTGCAATTATTTCCTTGGGTGGTATTGTTGCGCAAAATTCAGTCAGAGTGGGTGGTGCCAGAATCAGCTCGGCAATTGCCGAACACATACGTAAAAAACACGGCTTAGTCATTGGAACTCAGACTTCTGAAGAAATTAAGAAAAAAATTGGTTCTGCAACAGCCCTTGATAAACCTAGAAGGATGCAAGTTCGTGGTAGGGACGTTGTTGGGGGCCTCCCAAAAACAATTGAAGTTACAAGCACAGAAGTCACAGCGGCTATAAAAGATCGTTTAGAAGATATAATAATGGCAGTAAAATCAGTTCTAGAACAAACACCACCAGAACTTTCAAGCGATATTATAGACCGAGGAATGATAATTACCGGCGGAGGAGCGTTGCTTAAAAATATCGATAAACTCATGACTAAAGTTACTGGCGTTCCAGCCTACATCGCCGAGGACCCTATGCTTTGCGTTATTAAGGGGGCTGGCACAGCCCTAGAGAACCTCGACGAGTATATAAGAAGTGTTGTGACTAACAAATGAAATCTATAAGCAACATAGCAGAAAAAATTTCAAAAGAAGTAATCGTTTTTGGGCTTTTGGCGATACTGTTAATAATGCCGTTCCATGCCTTAATCAGCACATTTATAGGCTCATTAGGAATTAATAAGCTCTTGGTGCAGTCCTGGAAAGAAGTATTAGTGGTTATAATGTCGCTTTGCTGGGTGGTGTATCAACTGACTAAAAAAAGACTGGCAATTAGGGCTGACTCGGTTAATATTCTGTTCTTATTGATTATTTTTTTAAGCGCTATAGTAACCTTACTTATCAGGCCCAATTCAGAAGCTGTACTTTTTGGTGTAAAAACAAATCTGGTTGCGTTGGCTGTGTTTTTTATTGCTCAAATACCAATTACATCCAAGTCATTTTTAAAAAAGAATTTGCAATGGATAGTAATTTTGCCAGCTGTAATTGTGTCTATGTTTGCAATTTTACAGGCATTTTTGATCCCTCCGGAGTTATTAGAAAAAATTGGGTATTCAGTTGAAACAATTAACCCGCGTCAAATTATTGATGGCTCAATAAATTTTTATAGATCTTTTTCAAGTCTTGGAGGGCCAAACCAGCTAGGTGCTTATCTTCTTATGCCACTAGCTTTTTCTTTAGTTTATGGAATCAAGCAAAAAAACTGGCTAGCAATCCTGTCCTCGGTCCCTATTCTTGCCGGTATAGTATTGAGCTTTTCCAGAAGCGCATGGATTGGTGCAGTTATTACTTTTTTCCTGTCGATATTTATATCAATACCCAAAAAACAAAAAATTTACTTTCTAGTTTCTAGTTTGGCGTTGGGCAGTATAGTTGGTGTATTAGTTTTGAGTCAAATAGGAACCAATGAGCGGCTTCAAAATATTTTATTGCATGGCAGAGTTTTTGAAGGCAGAATAGAGGGCTCGGATCAGCAAAGAATAAACTCTATAGCAAATACGGCCTCCGAAATAGTAGCCAGACCTTTTGGGCATGGGCTTGGATCAGCTGGACCAGCTAGCTTTAGAGCAGACAAGCCGGTAATTCCAGAAAATTGGTTTTTACAAATAGCTTATGAAATTGGAATAATAGGTTTACTGCTGTATATTTTTGCCTTTGCCGCACTCTTGGGCGATTTTATTAGAAATAGATCAAATCCACTCGCCGCTAGCCTTTTTTCTGCAACTGTAGGAATTTTAGTAATTAATATCTTTCTACAAGCTTGGGCTGATTCAACCTTAGTGCTATGCATGTTCGCTCTCTATGGAATATATAAATCAAAAAGTTCATGAAAATAGCAATACTACACGACTGGCTTAATCAGAAAGTGGGTGGCGCAGAGAGTGTACTCATAAAACTTTCCAATATGTATCCAGATGCAGACATATATACGATTGTTTATAACAAGAAAAAATTTGAAGGTCTTTTAGATGAGAAACGAATTAAGACTTCCCATCTCCAGAAAATGCCAAGTTTTATAAAAAGAAGACCCAAGCTCCTGTTACCATTCATAAAAAAAGCAATACAAAAGTGGGATTTAAGTGAATATGATTTAGTTATTAGTTCGTCTTCAGCATGGGTCAAGAATGCTAATATTCCAAATTCTGTAAGACACGTATGCTATTGCTATAGCCCTGCAAGGATGCTTTGGGATAGTTGGCCAAAATATATGTACGATTTAAAGATCGGCTCCCTGGGTAGGCTGTATGTTACTAGCTTGGCCTCCAGGCTCAGGCTTTGGGACTATTATCAGTCTCAAAATAGCATTGAATTCATTGCGATAAGTGAGCATGTAAAAAATAGAATTACAAAGTTTTACCACAAAGATAGCAAAGTTATATATCCACCAGTCAGTATGCCAACTCATACAGATAATGAAAATCAAAAGAGAGATTATTACTTAATAATATCGGTCTTATCAAAGTATAAAAATATCGAATTGGCAGTTAGGGCATTTAAAGACTCAGGCAAAAATTTAGTTATTGCTGGTGACGGCCCAGACATGAAAAGACTTAAGAAGATAGCGGAAGGCTTTGAAAATATTATATTTCTTGGAAGGGTGGACAATTCTCATAAAGACAAATTACTTAAAGAAGCGAAGGCATTTATATTTTGCAATATCGAAGACTTTGGCATTACTATGGTTGAGTCGATTTCTTTGGGTACCGGAGTTATAGCGCTTCGTGGTGGTGGTGCTCAGGAGATAGTTATAGAAAATAAAACAGGTATATTTTATGACCATGTTAACGAAGAAAGCCTAAATCGAGCAATAGTAAAATATGAAAAAAATATAGATTTCAAATCCGTTAACGGTGAGTATGCCAGAAGCAAATTTAGTGAAGAAAAATTTGAAGAGCACTTTAGAGGAGTAATAGATGCAAAATAGCTCAATTTATATTTTAGGTGTCAGGATTGATGTTTATAAAATCGAAGAAATAAACAGCCTGATAGTTGAATATATAAAAAAAGAAACTAAAAAACCGCTAATAATATTTAAACCTTATGTGGAGTTTTTATCTCTGGCCGGTAAAAACGATGACGTTAAAAAACTTCTAAACAGTTCAGATATAAACATAGCTGATTCTTCGGCAATACAGTGGGCTGCTAGCTACCTGTACGGCAAACCAAACATTGGAAGTAATATTATTTCTACGTATTTCAGTTTGATATTTAGACTACAATCAGAAAAATGGCGCCAACAAATAGTGTCTCAAAGAATGGCGGGTGTGGATCAGACACTTCCTCTATTAAGGCTGGCTAGCAAAAATAATCTTAAAATAGGCATATTGGGCGGGCCAAAAGATACCTTAGCAACCCAAAAGGAATTAGAAAAAAGATTTAAAAATATTAAAGTCAATATTTGGTCTGGTTTCTATGAAGAAAGTTCCGAATCTGAACTCGTTAAAGATATAGCAAACAAGAATTTAGACGTGTTATTCTGCGCAATGGGTTTTCCAAAGCAAGAAAAATTTATTGTTAAACATCAAAATAAACTTAACGCAAAGGTTCTTATTGGTGAGGGCGGCAGTTTCGATTACGATCAACTGGGAGGCAGTATTAAAAGAGCCCCCGCCTGGATGAGAAAGTTGAGTTTAGAATGGTTATGGAGATTAATCATTCAGCCAAAAAGAATTAGGCGGCAGCTAGCAATTCCTAATTTTATAAAGCAGGTCAGAAAAGAAAAACGTAGCCAAAAATAGCTTTACGCTTATGTTGTAATAACTTATAATGGTTATATCTAAAGGGTGAGTATGATAGAACTAAGCAAATGTCCAAATTGTTCAGAAGATGACCGCGTTACAATCGCGGGTAAAGATTTTTGTATGCGCTGTGGGACTCCTACAGAAGATAATGCAATGATGGGTGTTAATAATTCTCAATCTAACGCTGCAGAGCAAATGCAGGCCAACAGCCCCGTTAATGCTACTCAAGAACAAGTGCCTCAAGCGGCCATAGACTCAGTCCAAAAGTTTAATACACAGCCCCCAGTCTCAGACGAATTCTCATCATCTAATTCGGCTGAAATGAAATTCACCCCTCCACCTAGAATGTCTAAGCCAGAAATGCAAGAACCTAATGCTTTAAACCAGACTTCAGTCGACCAGGCACCTGCAGAAGCTATTTCAATTCCAGCAATTATTACAACTCACCAGCCACAAGGGTCGGCAGCCCCTAATGAGGTTGTGGCTCCGATATCCGCTTCAAATACCATGCCTGCAGCCGCAGCCATGGGTACCATGTCACTAGATAAAAAGGCGGGCGTGCTTTCAGATGATCAATTTGATCAATTAAAAGCTTCGGTTAATACTGCGGTTGCACAAAACAACCCTAATCCTAATTTAAATGCCGATATTCCGACTCATCAAGCTCCGGCTGTGAATACTAGCCAAACTGCTGCTCAGCCAAATAATAGCCAACCAGAGCCACAGGATCATCAAAATAAAATTGCAATGGCTACGGATATTTATTCTGACCCAGCAGAACAACCTAAATTACAAGAAGAACATAAGTCTAGCCAGCCTAATGCAGAAAAGTCTAAAAACAAAGCCGGAAAAGTAGCCAAGCCAGTAGCCATAGCCGTAAGCATAGCGGCTCTATTCGCCACCGGTGCCTACATATGGAGAATTAATTACCCTAGCTTGGCCTTCAAGATAGCTAGCGCTAAGGCGGGAATAAGTGCCACCATGCCAGGATACGTTCCGGCTGGATATAACTTGGGCGGAAGAATACAAACTAATCCTGGCACAGTAAGCTACAGCCTGCTTGGTGGCTCTAATGATAATCGTATTTCAGTAACTCAAAGTAAGACAGATTGGGACAGCCAAGCATTAGCCGAAAATTATGTTGCACCAAAAGCTGAAAATTATTTAGCTCTTCAGGCCCAAGGACTAACGATCTATGTTCTTGGCAAAAATGAAGCTACCTGGGTAAATAAAGGAACCTGGTATAAATTAGACAGCAAGGGCCAAGACTTAAACCAGGATCAAATAATTAAAATAGCCACTAGCTTATGAACGATAGAGCCTGGGAAGAATTGGTTGATCTTATAGACGACCAATATACTATTGATAATTCCAGTCGCAAAGAAGAGGCTCTTGAAGATAATAAAAAACTTAAACAAATTATAGAGTCAATTGAGTTTGAAAAAGACAATATAAAATACAAAATTGATAGAGTTACTGGCCCAAGAATAATTGATAAAAAGACATTTTACTCTGGCCACGGCTCAGCCAATCGAATGCAATATGTTTATGACCCAGAAGAAACTAGCTCCAAGGTCGTTTTTTATAAACAGCTTGCAGACGGCAACTTCAATGAGATATCACCAGAAGACCTGATGACAAGCTCTTAATCTGATATAATTATCAGTATGAATAATCCTGTAAGAGTTAGATTTGCACCCAGCCCAACTGGGTTTTTACATATTGGCGGTATTAGAACCGCACTATTTAATTATTTGTTTGCTAAAGCTAATAGTGGCCAGTTCATATTACGCCTTGAAGACACCGACAGAGAACGCTTTGTTGAAGAAGGGGTGGAACAGATTATCAAATCTCTCGATTGGATTGGCCTGCATCCCGACGAAGGTGTTTGGTATGAGCAGAAGCCAGGCGAACATGGCCCATATATTCAATCGCAGAGGCTAAACCACTATAAGGATTATGCCCAAAAGCTAATTGACAAAGGCTTGGCATATTATTCGCAAACCATACCCGAAAAGATAGAATCGCTTAAGGCAGAGGCAATCAATGAAAGGCGCCCATTTGTATATAAGCACTCTATGGAACCGACTGAAGCACCAGCTTCTACCAGAGGTTTGCCTATCAGGCTTAAAGTGCCAGATGGCAAGACTATGTGGAAAGATGAGGTGCGTGGAGAATTCGAAAGTAATCATGAAATAATTGATGATTTTATTATTGTTAAAGCCGACGGCTTTCCGACCTATAACTTCGCAAATGTGGTCGATGACCATCTTATGAATATAAGCCACGTTATTCGTGGTGATGAGTTTATCAGCAGTACAGCCAAGCATGCACTGCTTTATGATTTATTAGAATTCGATCGCCCAGCCTGGGTGCACCTACCTTCTATTCTGGGGCCAGACGGCAAAAAGAAGCTAAGCAAGCGCGATGGTGATGTGAATGTTTTAGAATATAAAGCCAAAGGCTACCTTCCAGAAGCAATCTTGAATTTCTTGGCTCTTCTAGGATGGAACGATGGTACCACCCAAGAAGTTTTTAGCCCAGAAGAATTAATAAATAAGTTTAATATTGGTAGGGTACAAAAAAGCCCAGCAGTTTTTGATGTTAATCGCCTAGACTGGATGAACGGTGAATACATTCGAAATAAACTCAGCGATGAAGAGCTTATTGAGCACATTAAGCCGTACCTGCCAGAAGCCTGGCTAGAAAACATGAATTATTTCAAAACCGTGCTAGCTCTAGACAAAGAACGAATCAAGCGTTTCGATGAAGCTAAGTACATAATGGAGATATTTTTTGAGACTCCAAATGTTGATAAGGCCTTGCTGTGTAAGAAAGACGACATTGATACTATTAAATCCTGGGTATCGGAAGTGGTTAAGGCTATCGAGCCAATCGATTTTGAACACGACCAAGTGGAAAAGGCTCTTCGTGAACTTGCCGAAAAGCTAGATGTCCAATCAGGCCGACTATTCTATACTTTAAGAGTTGGTCTAACGGGCCGTACCGAGGCGCCAGGGCTTTTCGATATATTCGTAACGCTCGGCAAAGCCGAATCTTTAAAGCGTCTACAAAGTCTATAGCATGAAATATTTATTGTTTTCGCATGGATTTGGTGTGCGCAAAGATAGTAATGGTATGTTTAGCGACATCGCAAGAGCCTTTCCTGATTACAAGCCAGTTATGTTTGATTATAACAAACATGATAGTAAATCTAATTTAACAACGGTCTATAGCTATCGAAAACAGGCAAAGATTTTAAAAAACAAAATCACTAACATATACAGGAAAGATCCTGGCGCCATAATCACTGTAGTTGCTCATTCCCAAGGTGCAATAGTGGCCGCATTGTGTAATCAAGATACCGCAAAAGCAATTTTATTAGCCCCACCAAGTACTGTATCAGCAAAAAGATCTAAGTTGAGGCCGAACCGAAAAGTAAGAAGTAATGGCTCTGTAATGATATTCAAAAAGGATGGCAGTAGAATATTATTAACTACATCATTCATGCTTGGCTTGAAATTAACCAATCCAATAAAGATTTATGAGAAGCTAGCGCTTCGAGAGCCTACTGTAATTATTGCAGCCAAGCAAGATGAGATGGTCAATAACGACAATCTTCACAAAGTGCGAAGTGCTGGGGTTTACGAGATAGACGGCGACCACAACTTTACCGGGGAAAATAGAAAAGGCCTCATAGAGACCCTTTCTAAAATATTAAACTGATATTTCTTTTCTAATCCCAGTCCAGAGTTCCGCCGGTTTGGTACTCGATAACTCGAGTTTCAAAGAAGTTCTTTTCTTTGGAAAGATCGGCAGCTTCACTCATCCACGGGAATGGATTTTTGGTATGGAACTGCTTAGGTAGGCCAACCGATGCTAGGCGCCTATCGGCAACGTGCTCGATGTATTGCTTAAACCCATCGGCGTTCATTCCAAAAATACCTTTAGGAAATACGTCCTGTGCGTAGCTGTACTCAAGCTTAGCAGCTTCCTTTACAAGATCGATAATGCGCTGCTGGAATTCGTCAGTCCAAAGCTCGGGTTGTTCTTCCTTGATCGCATTGATCATATTTATACCAAAGTTTAGGTGTTGTGATTCGTCGCGCATGATGTATTGGATTTGCTCGGCACTTCCTACTAGCTTGTTTTGACGCTGGAATCCAAAGATTACAGCAAAACTAGAGTAGAAGAATATACCTTCTAAAATTAGCGAGAATACGCACAAGTTCTCTAAAAACTTTTGGTCGTTTTCGAATGTGCCAGTATGGAAGTTGTCATCGAAAATACCTTCGTTAAAAGTAAGAATAAACTTTGCTTTACTATAGTGTGAGGCATTTTCGCGGTACATATTAAATACCTTGCCCCCATCAAGCCCCAAGCTTTCAACAATGTATTGATAAGCGTGTGTATGGATCGCTTCTTCATAGGATTGGCGCAGCAAGTACATTCTGCATTCTGGGCTTGAGATGTGCTTGTAGAATGCTAGCACTAAGTTATTGGCCGCAATCGAATCGGCGGTAGTGAAGAACCCTAGAGCGGTCTGGAAAGCTTGGCGTTCATCTTCGGTTAATTTATCGGACTTCCATAATTCGATATCGTCTTGCATGGCGATTTCGGTTGGTAGCCAGTGGTTAGCATTGCCAGCTAAATAGGCGTCCCAGGCGAAATTATGCTTCATCGGGTGAAGCTGGATAACGTCTGCATCTTCGCCGTTAATTACTCTTCGTTTGTTGATGTCTGGTCGGACATCGGTCATCTTAAGTGACATGTGTTACCCTCCTAATTTATTTTATTTTTCTTCGACACCTGCAGTAGCGGATTCACGCTTGTGAGTGGCTCCGAACTCTGCTGTATCAACGGTTGATTTTTCGACTTGTGATATGGCCAAACTTCTTAGATAGTAAGTAGTCTTTAAGCCCTGTTCCCAGGCAGCCATGTAGATATCGCTTAGTTGCTTACCGCTAACGCCATGTACAAAGATATTAAAGCTCTGGCTTTGATCTATCCATTTGCCTCGGTGGGCGGTAACTTTTACTAAGGTGAGCGGGTTAATTTCAAACACTTCCTTGTATTTGTTGCGTAACTTTTCGGGTATTTCAGTAATTTTCTGGATTGAACCATCATGGAATTTAATCTTCTTAACCATTGTGTCGTTCCACATGTTTAGTTTTTTAAGATCTTCAATTAGGTATGAGTTGATTACCGTGAAGTCACCACTCATGTTGGATTTAACATATAGGTTCTTGTAGATTGGCTCGATACATGGGTAGCAGCCGGCGATATTTGATATGGATGCAGTTGGTGCAATCGCCATGGTATTGGAGTTGCGCATCCCGTGTTTTTTAACATGTGATTTGGCGTACTTCCAATCTAATTTTCCACCACGCTTAACATCGATTTTGCGTCCACGCTCTTTTTCTAGTAAGTCCACGGTGTCGGCTGGGAAAATTCCACGCTCCCATTTTGAGCCCTTAAAGCTCTTATAAGCACCGCGCTCTTTGGCAAGCTTGCTTGAGCCAAGAATTGCGTGGTAGCTAATAAGCTCCATTGATTCATCGGCAAATTCGACGGCCTTTGGCGAGTCAAAATTAATATCAAGCATATATAGGGCGTCCTGGAAGCCCATAATTCCTAAACCAACTGGGCGGTGTTTAAGATTAGAGTTTTCACACTCCTTGGTGGTGTAGTAACAGATATCAACTACATTATCGAGCATTCTCATGGCAAGTTCAGTAGTATTTTCAATTAATTCCTTATCTAGTTTGCCAGCCTTGATGTGCTTGGCCATGTTAATCGAACCCAAGTTACACACTGCAGTCTCGTCAGCTGAGTTATTGAGGGTTATTTCGGTGCAAAGGTTGGAGTTATGGATCACGCCCTGGTGATCTTGAGGACTGCGTACGTTACATGCATCCTTGAAGGTTATCCATGGGTGGCCAGTTTCAAATAGCATTGTTAGCATTTTGCGCCATAGCTGTATTGCGGGTATTCTGCGGAATTGACTAATTTTGCCTTCATCAGCCATTTGCTCGTATTCTTCATAGCGTTTTTTAAAGGCCGCACCATATAGGTTATGCAAGTCCGGTGTTTCGTCTGGGCTGAATAGTGTCCATGGCTCGTCGTTAGATACACGATCCATAAACAAGTCTGGCACCCAGTTGGCAGTATTCATATCATGAGTACGACGGCGTTCATCACCGGTGTTTTTACGAAGCTCCAAAAAGTCTTCAATATCAATGTGCCAGGTCTCGAGATAAGCACAGGTTGCACCCTTGCGCTTACCAGAACGACTAATTGCAACTGTTGTATCGTTCATAATTTTTAGAAATGGTATAACGCCCTGTGATGGAATATTGACAGTCTTAATAAGCGAGCCGGTAGCACGGATGTTTGACCAGTCGGTAGCGATACCCCCAGAGTATTTACTCATCAGGGCATTATCAAGATAGACCTTGAAGATATGCTTAAGATCATCCTCGACGGTATTTAGGAAGCACGAGCTAAGCTGTGGCTTGCTGGTTCCGGAGTGGAATAGGGTAGGGGTTGATGGAACGTAGCGAAGAGTGGAGAGCACATCGTAAAATTCCATAGCCCATTTGTCCTTGTCTTTCTTTTCGGCGATTGCAAGGCCCATAGCTATACGCATCCAGAATCCTTGAGGCACCTCGAGGCGTCGACCGCGACCTTGCGACTGAATGAAGTAGCGGTCGTGGAGCATATCTAAGCCCATGAAGTCGAGTAGTGTATCGCGTTCGGGCTTTATGTATTCGGCTAGTTTTTTAAGATCGAAGCTAAGCAAGCGTTTGTCTAGCCTTCCATCTTTGACGGTATCTTTAATAAAGCTAGTGAAGCTTTCTTGGTAAGTCTCGGATAGATTGCGCTTATAATCTTTACCTAAAACTTCCTTGTAGACCTTGCGAAGCATTAAGCGCGCAGAAAGCTGTGAATAGAGTGGATCAATCTCGATTTGCGACTTAGCAGCCATAATCATCGAGTCTTCCAGCTCGTCATATGTAATGCCGTCATAAATACTTCCTTTGACCATCTGGGCAGTTTCGTCTAGGTCGACATCGTCGGCAATTTCATCAGCGGCCTCAATTAGGTCCTTTAAAAGTTTTGCATAGCTAAAGTTTTCTAAGCTTCCATCGGGCATGGTTACTTTTAGATTGCTTTGCTCAAGCTTTTCGGCTGAACGCGCAGCTTCGGCTTCGCGCATGGCCTTGTGGGTGTCACGATAAATAATAAATGCACGCACGGTCTTATAGTGGCCATCTTTCATTAGCTGTTGCTCAATAAGATCCTGAAGTGTTTCAACATCTGGAGTAGATTCGCTAAAAGCCTGTTCTGCTTGGATTATCACCTGATCTACAACTGATATTATGTCTTCTTTACTAGCTTCTCCGCCCGAACTATCACTGGCTTTGCCAATTGCTGTTTCGATTCGGCTGCGATCAAAATCAACCATTTGCCCATTACGTTTTTTTATTTGCTCAAAACTCATTTCACCCTCCTTATTGGTATTTATGTCTGTATATAGTGTTTTAAAGCTCTTATGCACCACTATATACATGCTTATTTATGTGGTCAACGTGTTTTTTTTACTACACCCAATTTCGCACTATAAAACCCCTTTGGTGTTGGCTTGGCAAGACATTACACATAAAAATATCCCCCTTAGCACAACTATCTTCACAAAACCTGTTCGTTATTTATGATACGCTCTTCGCTTTTGTGAGTCTAGACTTGTCAGCAATCAAAAATAATATTATAGCTTGCAAATGTGGTGCTATAATTTATATAAACTCAAGGAGGGTCTATGAAAATTCAAAATAAAGTATTTGTAGTAACTGGTGCTGGAAGCGGTATTGGCCGAGAAATAACAAAGGCAATTATTGCTAGTGGCGGAAAAGTTGCCGGGGTGGATCTTCGTAAAGAGGGTCTTCAGGAATTAAAGAAAGAGCTGGACGGGAAGGGTGATAATTTATCAATTCATGAAGCCAGTGTGGCCGACAAAAAGGCTGTCGAAGCACTCCCTAAAGAAATAATGAAAGAGCACGGCCATGTCGATGGGCTAATAAACAACGCCGGTATTATTCAGCCGTTCGTAAAAGTGAATGACCTAGATTATGACGCAATCGATAGGGTGATGGGTGTTAACTTTTACGGAACACTATATATGATAAAGGCCTTTTTACCAGAATTATTAAAGCGCCCTGAAGGACATATTGTAAATATCTCTAGTATGGGTGGGTTTTTGCCGGTGCCCGGCCAGAGCGTTTATGGTGCATCTAAAGCAGCAGTCAAGTTGCTTTCTGAAGGCCTTTCGTCGGAGCTAATTGATACAAATGTGGGCGTAACGGTGGTATTCCCTGGGGCAACATCTACCAACATTACTAAAAACTCGGGTGTTAAATCGCCAATGAGCGAGGAGGATGCCAAGAAAGCAAACATTCCCACCCAATCACCGGCCGATGTTGCAAAACTTGTCGTGAGGGCTATCCAAAATAATCAATTAAGGGTTTATGCAGGTAAAGATTCTAAATTTATGAATAAGCTCTATAGGATCAGCCCAGACTACGCCACAAATCTTATAGCAAAGCAGATGAAGTCACTTTTAAAATAGTATTTATACGAAAAAACCCCACATCAATGATGTGAGGTAGGTGATGACCCGAGGGCTTGCTTGGCGAGAGAAGTCGAACTTCTCAGCAAACCCCCGGGTCGAGCGGTGCCTGGGTCCCTACGGAGGAGAAGGGAAGGAGCACGTCTGCAGTTGCAGGGCCCAGGCTTACGCTAGCGCGTCCACTAGCGATTACATGCCGGCAAAGGCTAGTTACCAATGCCGGACGAAGAATGTGAGCTGATGCACTTGCCGCTGTCCTCAGCTGCAGCTTCGGTGCTCCAGAGCTCACCACCAGTCGAGGGCGGGACAAGTGCTACATCAGAGCACTGAACGTTGCCCTCTGACCATCGGGCCACCAGACTGCCATCATCGTAGTGGTAGACTTTGATGTTCTGAACTTCTGAGCCACTAAGCTCGGCCGAAGCCTTGAGCTCGCGCTCAATCTGCTGGACAAGCTTTAGCTCATCATTGAAGCTGTGGTTGATCTGCATCAGCACTCCACCGAGCGCCAAAGCAATCAAGCCTACAACAACCAGCACAAAAATCATTTTGGGGCTGAAATTTCGCCTTCGATCGATTTCGTCATCGACCCACTCGGGGGCCGTGACACCATCATCAATCTTGTTCGGCATGGTCACTCCTTGGGTACGGTCAGGGAATGACTCCCTGAATTCGCTGTAATTATAACCTTAAATAGTTTAAATGTCAATATATAAAATCTGCTAATATGTATTCATGAAGCACACAAAAAAACGCTCATTAATTGACTATTTGTTTAAGTGCAAAGATGGAAAATACATTTATTTTCAGTTTCCAAATTTGCCTTTGATGATTGCAATATTAGCTTACGGCTTAAGGCTGGTGATATCTGCTAAACCTTATAATGGTATTTTAAACATTATCTTTACTGCCTCGATTATACTCTGGTCGGTGCTCGAGATATTCTGGGGAGTTAATTTATTTAGGAGGATTTTTGGAGCTTTAATCCTTGGCTTTGTGTTATTTGGCCTGATTATGGGTTAGAATTGAGCTATGAAAGAACAGGTTGTATTAGTAGACGAAAATAATAAAAAACTTGGCCTAGAAGACAAATATCAGGTGCATACCGGGGAAACCCCACTACATCGCGGGTTCTCGATGTTTATCTTTAACAGCAAGGGTGAGCTACTTCTGCAACAACGCTCGGATAGAAAGATAACCTGGCCTAGTGTTTGGAGTAATTCTGTGTGTGGGCACCCTGCAGATGGTGAATCGCCTCAAGAAGCTGCAAAAAGACGTGCAGATTTCGAGTTAGGCATGCAAATTGAACTAGACGAAATAAAACTAATTTTGCCAAATTACAGATATCGCTATGAACACAAGGGTGTGGTGGAGAACGAAATATGCCCGGTTATGGTGGCATTTGGAGACTACAAGTTTAATCCGAACCCTGATGAAGTCAAAGATGTCCGATTTGTAAAATGGGGTGACTTTTTAGAGGAAATATCAAAGGCGAACGAGTACTCCGAATGGTGCCAAGAAGAAGCCAAGCTTTTAAACAGCAGCCCAGAATTTAAGAAGCTATTTAGCGAACACATCAAATAGTTGCCATTAGATAACCATAAGGTTTATTATGGTTGTATGGATAATGCAATTCAAACTGCAGGATTAAGTAAAAAATATGGTAACAAATGGGCTATTCGTGGAGTTGAAATTGAGGTCCCCAGAAAAAGTGTATACGGCTTTCTGGGTCCTAACGGAGCCGGCAAGACAACAACCATTCGTTGTCTGATGAATTTTATTAAACCCACCAAGGGCATTATTAGCGTACTAGGTATGGACTCCCAGGACGATGCCAAAATGATCCATAAAAGAGTGGGCTATTTGACTGGTGAAATGGACTACTATGAAAACCTTACCGGTAGGCAATACATCAGCTATATGGGTCATTTGCAGGGGAATCATGATAAAACTGAGGTCAATAAGCTTGCCAAACGCCTCAAGGCTGATCTGGGTGTGAAAATTAAAACCTTGAGCAGGGGAAACAAACAAAAGATTGGCTTGATATCGGCTTTTCAGCACAAGCCAGAACTACTGGTTCTTGATGAACCAACCAGTGGGCTAGACCCGATACTTCAACGCGAATTTATCGATATGGTCTTTGAGCATAAAGAAGCTGGTGGAACGACCTTTATAAGTTCACACTTTTTAATGGAAGTAGAACAAATGTGCGATATGGTATGTTTTATAAATAAAGGCCGCGTTGTCGAGGAAATGACACTCGAAAAACTTCACGAAAGATCAATTCACGAGTTCGACATAGTGTTTAAAGACAAAAAAGCCTCTAAAGATATGCTAGATGGAGTTAAGGGTATTAAGGAGCTTAAAGTTAGTGATAATTTTATGCATTGTCACATAGCCGGCTCGGTTGACGGCTTTTTAAAGGCTATTGCAAAACAACCTGTTAGAAGCCTTCGAACCAGAGAGCTTGACTTAGAAGAGATATTTTTGAAAATGTATGGCAGGGATGTGCCAAATGTTTAGAACTCCCGTACTTAAAACTTTATACGATAAGCGCTGGGTAATTTTGGCTTGGTCTTTAGGCGCATTTGCGATGAATCTTTTAATAACCTGGATATTTCCTGATTTTAAAAACCCACAGCTAGTTGAGGTCTTTAAGAGCCTTCCAGAATCATTACAGGCCTTTTCGGGCTCACTAGATATTGGAACAATTGATAAATATTTAGATAGCCAAGTGTTTTTTAACAATGGATCATTTATATTTTGGATATTAGGCATAAGTATAGGAGTAAATTTGCTCTCGACCGATGAAGATAAAGGAACTTTGGAGACAACCTTGTCTACTAAAATATCTCGTAATCGTCTGTATGTTGAAAAATTTATAGCGATGACGTTTATATTCTTGGCCGTAAATATCGCGTCAACTTTAGGAATATGGCTGGGCTTATCTATTATTAATGAGCCCGTAAGTGCAGTAAGGATTGTTCAGGCTACATATATGCTGTTTATTTTTACATGCCTTTTGGGCTCATTTTCATTTGGTGTCGGGGCTTTGTCTGGTAAAAAGAACTTATCAATAGGCATACCGACACTTACTTTGGTAGTTATGTTCTTAGTCTACACTTTCGCACAAACCGTTGACTGGATGAAAAATTGGGATAAATTTACCTGGAACTATTACTATTCGAAAGGCCAGACAGTGATAAATGGAATCTCTTATAGGGACTTTGCCATTTTAATTGCTTTTGTAGCGACATTTTTTATAGCTGGTTTGATATTTTTTAATAAAAGAGACCTGCGCAAATAATGACAGATTTTTTAAAAGTATTTCCGTTTATATTTGGAGCTGCAATTAGCCCAGTTCTTTTAGTAACAGTTTTGTATATTTTATCAAGGCCCACTCAGCCTGTAAAAAAAGCATTAATGTATTTATTGGCCGGTACGATAACAATAAGTGTAATTACAGCAATAATATTTTATTCAACACAAATACGCCCTGAGCCGGCCCCTAGAAACGATCTAATACCCCACCTGATTATAGGATTTTTGTTGTTATTTTTGGCGTTTGATATTTATAAAAAAGGCCCATCAAAAAAGAAGCCGAATGATACAAAACAGAAGGGATTGCTAGGATTTTTCGGACTGGGTGCTGTCTTGATGCTGACAAATTTTACAACTATTGCAATGATTTTTGAAGTAGCTCTAGATCTAAGACAAATGCAAATTTTTGGTATCGAAAAGTTGGGTTATCTTATTTTGACAATATTTTTCTCTCTTTTGCCTATACTAATTCCTCTATTTATACTGTTGCTGTCGGGCAAGAATAGCGAAACAATACTAGATGCCTTATCTGGTTTTATGCAGAAATATGCCCATATAGTAACTTCGGTCTTTTTTGCTGTTTTGGGGCTATTTGTGCTTTTAAAACCCTTTTTGTAGTATTTTAAAAAGCTGAGAGTAGAAACGAATATTGTGAATGCTTGCAAGCCTGTAGGCAAGCGTATCGTTAATTTTAAATAGGTGCCTTAGATATGATTTTGTGTATTTTTTGCAAGTAAAGCAGTCGCAATATTCACTTATTGGTGCTAGATCTTCTGCAAATTCTGCCTTGTCTATTCTTATATATTCATAGAATTTATGGTCTAGCACCTCCATAGAAGGTTTTTCTGACCAAACATATAAACGTCCATGGCGTGCATCTCGCGTTGGTAGGACGCAGTCAAAGATATTGTAGCCCATTTTGGCACACACAACGCAGCTTTTAGGGTCACCGACACCAAGGGCATAATGATACTTTGAATCTTTGGTGCTCTCAATCACTGCTCTTAGCGCCTCTGCGTTTAATTCGCCATCCCCACTAATTGGCCAGCCGCCAAAACCAAAGCCGTCAAAGCCAATCTTGTTTAGTTCTGTGGCACATCGCTCACGCTGTTTTATGTAATTTCCGCCCTGTACTACACCAAATATTAAGGGCTTATTTTGCTCATCTAGACCTCTTTTTTCGATTTGCTTATTGTACTCCGCCTTACAACGCTTTGCCCAGGCAATTGTTCTATCGACGCTTTTTATCATTGCCGGTTCACTTAATGATTGATCGGCGCAATCATCTAAACAAATAACAACATCGGCACCTATATCGAATTGAGTTTGGATGCAACTTTCTGGCGTTAAAGTGTGTTTATTGCCATCCAGGTTAAAGCTAACTCCTTCATCGGTAATCTTGCCTAAACCAGATTTTCGATGAATTAGCGAATAGACCTGAAAACCGCCCGAATCAGAAATAGTTAGGCCTTTCCAGTTCATAAATTTATTTATGCCGCCAGCCTTTTTTAGCACTTCTAAGCCCGGATTTACTAAAAGGTGGTAGGTATTAACTATCAGGCCCTGAATGTCGGAATTTTCAATGTCAGTGCTGTCTGTGGCTCTCAATACGCCCCTAGTTGCATCTGGGCAAAAAATAGGTAGGTTTAATTCTTTATTTCTAATTTTACTTATCATAAAGTAGTTATTATATAATTAAAAAAGCCCTCTAACCAGTAGAGGGCTTATTTTTTGGGCTACTAACCATAAGCTCATGCAGTATTTTGACCAAGATACTGGGCTCAAAAATTCCAATGTCGGTGGTCTCATAGAGAGAGTCAAGAATTTTGGCAAGCTTCTTTTGCTCTGAGAGTGAGCTTAACTGTCTAGATATCTCCAACAAGAAGTACTGTTTATCAAACTTAAACCTTGATGTTCTGGGGCTTCTACCTCCAAGGCTTGATAGCATAAGCATCAAGCGTTCTGCATCTGAGGGCACAAGATAGAGGGTAGAAGGTGTTCTTTCCAGAAGTAATCTGACTTGTGAAGATGTTTCGCTCGGACCCCAGGCCTCCATGAAGTCCTCAATAGTCCAGTTGGTTTCGTTCATGTCCTCAAAAGTAATTCGCCTTGCAGATTCATTTTTATTACAATAAGTCATGTATGGGCGCCTGATAAATCTGACGTTGTTCAGAATTAATGTCTCAACCTCATCTTTAATGTAAAAGTTTGCGCTTTGGAACTGCGTAAATCTCAATGGCTCAACATTATTCTGCTTCATGTAGTTAGCAAAGCCTGCAGAATTACTTCGATTCAACATGTCAAGTGCTTGTTGTGTGGTTACAAGTTCTGGATTTTGAAGTGCGGCCCACTCGCGCCTTCTTTGTTCTCGCATTTTGCTATATTCACTGCTGTTGTTCATAGCACTCTCCAGTTGCGGCGGGGTAATTATTAATTTATAGCTCAAGATAGTAATATTATCAAGTTTAATTAAAGAAAAATATAGGTATAATAATAATAGTGAGTTAAGGAGTAAAGGTGGGTGAATTCTACGAAGTTCACGAAGCTATCCGCTACATTTACCCAGACCAAGCAGTTCCTATCAAGCAAATGGTGTCGGCAGTTACAAAAGACCCAACAAAAGTTAGGCCCATTTTTGGGGCCATTGGTTTCGATTTTATACGGCTAGTTTACTTTGAGATTGATGATGGAGATTTGCTTAGGCACATTGTCGCAGAGCCCGAAACATATTATTGGGGCGATGAAATTAGCCTCGAAGAAGCGCTACTTATGAATGGTCTCGAGGAAATAGACGAAGTAACTAACTCTGGCCGGTTTGTTTATACTAGCTGGGGAGCATTTATTCCGCTTAAGTCTAATGAACTAGTTTTGCCTTACCCAGAACTGCCAGAATTACCGGCTGATATGAGGCTGGATTTATAGCCCCTGAAAAGGGGCTTATTTTATTATTTGCTGAGCCAAAACAATAGCCAGGCCTAAAGATAGCGGATATATTAAAAATAGCCAGATATAAGATACGGCTGAGATTTGTTTAGGGTTTTTTATAAAGTCGTACCAGCTCTTGATTTTTAGCTTAGAGGCAATAAAGTTTAGAACTATAGCACTTAATAAAAGAACGTATCCATATAATAAAGCTTTTGCTAAAAACATAATTATAGATTATCACATATTACCTAACCGGCTAAAAGTATTGCTTTTTTTATTGTTTTGTTGTATAGTATGAACAACTCAGAGAGGAGCCAAAATGGCTAACGAGCCAGAATTCTTCGACACTGAACTTGAGGTTCATAAGTGTGTGAGATATATTTACCTCGATACAGTTGTACCAATTAAAGATTTTTCAGATCGAAAGAGTGATAACCCGGCCGATGTTGAGCCGGTCAATGGAGCCGTCGGCTTTGATTTTGTCAGCGTTATCTACTTCGACTTCAAGGGTGGCACATTGCGACATATTCTTGGCGAAGCAGAAACGTATTACTGGGGTCAAGAGCTCTCTCGTGAGGAGCTCGAACCCATGCCCGACATGGGTGGGGTTCTCCGCAGGACCGAGTCCCAAAGGTTTCTCTTGAGCTCGTGGGGAGGAATTATTCCGCTCAAGGACAATGAGTTTGCCATCGCCCCAGATTTCAATGAGGTCATCAAAGATTTTAGCTGATTTTAAATCGGCTTTTGCCCCCCGCTTAACGGGGGGTTTAATTTTGTAGTAATAGATATTCTTATGTAATATAAGAAATATATTAAATAATTAGCAGGAGAACATTATGCACATAAAAGATCTCGAATCAAAAGCTATGGAAAACACAACCTTTAGAACGGTACTTGCAACATCAAAACATACACAAGTAGTAGTCATGGATGTTAAGCCAGCAGAAGACATTGGTAAAGAAATTCATCCTAATGAAGATCAGGTATTGTATCTTATTTCTGGCAGGGGAACGATCTATATGGACGGCAAGGAAATGGATTTTAATAAAGGCGATTGTGTTTTAGTTCCAGCTGGCACCGAGCACAACTTTACTACTATTGGCGACGAGTCTATGAAAATTATTACAACCTATAGTCCTCCTCATCATCCAGATGGTACCGTTCATAAAACTAAGGCTGATGCTGAAGCTGCCGAATTAGAGCACGATGCACACTAAGTCTGGTCTACTTTGCTCATCATTGATATTTTTCTGACGAACATCAAGAGCCATCCAAAAGTAATTATAAATCCAATCAGCTCAAATGCAGTTAGGCTAAAGTATCCTACAAAAGCAAATAATACATAACAAAAAGCAATTAGGGCTAAGGTTAAGTATGAGTTGGTTAGAAATGTTTTATCTATTTTGGGGAATATGAATCTTAAGCTCAGCACTATAACCCCAAAAATTATCAGCATAGAGTAGCCCAAAATATCATGAACCAAAGGCGCTCTATCGTAGGGGAACAAACCCAAGCTGGCCATGTCTATCCCTAGTATTATAAAAAGTAAGCTTAGGATATTTAAATTAACATCCTTCTTATTAAAAATATGTTTAGAGCGCTTTAAGTCATTAGTGAATTGAGTGCTCAAGGCTATAACCAAAAGGCCAGCCATAACAATGGTCAAATTAAAGCTTATTGAGGATATTCCATTACCCCAGCCCAGATACGAGAAGTTAACCTGCCACCAATTAGGATTGCTATTTGTAAGCATAGACAAAATTATTCCAGACACCATTACTATCGAAAAAAGCCTCGCAACTATAGCCGTGTTCATACCTTTAGCAAGTGGAATTAGTAGGTATATTAATACACCAGAATAAATCCCAACAAAGGCAGAGGACACAAAGGCATCTAAAGAAAGGTTCTTAAATGAATTATTAAGAACCGAAATTATTAAAAAGCTCACCATAGCTACTGTGATTGCTACAGCTACAGTCAATACAATACAGTTATAAACAAGAGCTCCGATTTTAAGTTTGATACCACGTTCTTTGAGCCCCATTAGGTAGAAAGGGGTAAAGGTGAACAAGCAGATTGCTGCTGCTGAAATAAGCATCATAAGACCAATCGAAACATCTCCAGACAAAGTGATTGCGGGCTTGCTCCTAAAAACAATGAAGCTAATTATAGTAAAAACAACAATGCTGGGAATTAGTAAAATCTCACCAGGATTTTGCGAGGCTTTAAATGACTTTTTAATCGAATGAAGCATATTATTTCTTTCTTTTGCTTTTTTGCTTTTCAATTCTTCTTTGGGCTGCTGTACGAACTATTATATTCAATGAAGCAGCAATAATTCCAACTCCGATTAGTACATAAAAAATTGTAAATATTTTTGTAATATCGTTTGTTGGGTGGATATCGCCATATCCTACGGTAGTAATTGTGATAACCGAAAAGTACAAGGCATCGAGCCACTTTAATGGCATGAAATAATGGTAAAAAATAGTTCCAGTCCCTATTACAGACAATGCAGTAAGTACAACCCATTTAAACTTAAGAGCTTCTGATTCTGATTTTCGACTTTTCTTGTTCATTTATTGTAATTTATACAGTATTTTTAATCTTTAAGCTAGCTTATAGAGCTTATGTAATATATTATACCACTATGGAATATGGTTCTTGGTATTCGAGACAAAAAAAGCCCTCGTGGGCTCCTACAGAAATTGCCTTCGGTCAAGTATGGAGCATTTTGTATCCAATAATATTCGCTGTAAATATTTATGTTTTCTATCTTTTAAGCAAGGGCCAAATAAGCTGGCGGGTAGCATTGCCATTTTGGCTTAATTTGTTTTTCAATTTTGCTTTTTCTCCACTTCAATTTGTGTTGAGATCGCAGATTTTATCATCGATAGATATTATTTTAGTTTTAATAACTACCATATGGTGCATTATTGCCATTTGGCCATATAGCAAATTAGCCTCTATTGCTTTCGTTCCGTATTTGATATGGGTTACGATTGCTTCAGTTTTACAAATTTCAATAACTGTACTTAATAGATAGTTTATAGTTGTTATGCTAAAATTATAAATATTATTTAATGGGAACTAATTAAAATTATGCAAGCAAAAACCATACAAGGTAAAAAACTTCAGAAATTAAACCTCATTATGGGTTTAATTCATCTTGCGCAAGCAGGCATACTGTTTGTTATTCTTAACTATTCATTTAAGATACCAATCCTAACTAGGTTTTTTGATGCCACCCCTGGCGGTGGATTTACGGTAATTACTGAGCGACTTTGGGATGTGCCAATTGCAGTTATAGCGCCTATTTTCTTACTTATAGCGGCATTCTTCCACCTTTTAATTGCATCACCCCTATATATTCGTCGCTACGAGCAAAATATCAAGAACGGAATTAACCCAATACGCTGGTGGGAATACTCAATTAGCTCCTCTTTGATGCTAGTCGGTTTAATGATGATGGCTGGACTCACCGAGCTTCCAAGTGTTGTGTTTGTCTTTACCCTTAACTGGATAATGAACATGATGGGCTTAATGATGGAGCGCTACAACCAGCTGACCGATAAAACAAAATGGTTCCCGTATAACATTGGGGTGGTTGCGGGCTTGGTTCCTTGGATAATTGGATTTATATATTTCTGGGTAAATACTAACAACATTTCTGAGTCTATTCCTTCTTGGGCCAAGATCGGCTTTATTATTACATTCCTATTCTTTAACACCTTTGCTGTCAATATGTTCTTGCAGTATAAAAAGGTCGGGAAGTGGAAAAATTACGTTTATGGAGAGCGTGGTTACATTTGGCTAAGT
>SXGQ01368519.1_pt1 | contig 24213 bp, 22 predicted proteins | sample 3178371 | NCBI WGS metagenome assembly SXGQ01 (sample SAMN11356859, study PRJNA531348) | freshwater metagenome | isolation source: freshwater sample F1-20 | place: China: Fuxian Lake, Yuxi | collected 2017-12-25 | reverse complement strand
CTTCTATTACAAAACCATACACATCTTTTACATCATTTTTATATTGAAAGATCGCTACGTCGTTTAAGCCAACAGTTCTCATCATATAATCTGGAATACTGATATTGAACTCATGCCCAGCTCTGTAAGGTTTTAATGTAGCTTGAGAAAATACTGCACTGCAAATAAAAGCGAATGCAATTACTAAAATTGATGTTGTTTTTTTCATTGTTTTGTTTTTTAAAGATTTAAATTAGTGTTAGTTATACTTTATTGCGGAATAGTTTAATTTCGGCGCAAAAATAGTTAAATTTTAAATACTAACTAATATTCGACTATTGATTAGTGACTATACTCCTAAAAGTCAGATTAATTCGAGCAGTTTTCACCATTTTAGTTGGAGTCAATTTATGCTGCCAAAACGATTGTATTTGATCTTTCATTAGCAATAAACTTCCGTTTTCTAATAAAATTGAAAATGTAGTTTGATCTTTTTTATGTTTGAATGAAAATTTGCGTTCGGCTCCAAAACTAACTGAAGCAATTGCTCCATTATTTTCTAATTCTTTTTCATCATCAGAATGCCATCCCATTCCTTCTTCTCCAGAATGGTATAAATTCAGTAAGCAAGAATTGAATGTTGAACCTGTTCTTTCTTCAATCAAAGATTTAATTTCTAGTAATTCTTTTGTCCAAGTTAGCGCTTCTTTGGTCGTGTTTGAATAGGTATATTCAATTCCATTATCTCCATACCAAGCTACTTTTCGTTTTGTAATAATCTTCTTTCCAAAAAGAATAATTTCATCGTTTTTCCACTCTATTGTATTCAATAGTACCTCAAAATAATTGATAGAATTCATGACTGAAAAAACTGGGCCGTAATAATTTAAGGTTCCATCTTTTGGTAAAAGGTTTGTTTTTTCATTGGAGAAGAGATCCATAATTATTTTTCAAAAATGGTTTTAACACCAATGCTATATAACGGAATATTAGTTAGCCAAGATTCTTCTCTATAATCTGAAAGTGAGGTACGAAAACAATGAATTTCAGAATGTTTTAATGAAAAAGTTTTCAAGGATTTAGCTTGTAAATTTTCACCTGCTTTTACTTCCAAAGGAATGATTTTACTGTCTTGTTCAAAGATAAAATCTATTTCAGCCGAACCAGAATCATTCGACCAATAGTGAACTTGATTTTTTTTCATTTGTATCAATTCTTGTAAGACATATTGCTCTGTTAAAGACCCTTTGAATTCATTAAACAAACTATCATTCTCTACTAAAATTCTAGCGTTTAAATTTCCTAATGCTCCTAGTAATCCAATATCGATTACATATAATTTAAATATTCCTAAATCACTATAAGCTGCTAATGGGACATTGCTTTTTTTTGTTCTTTGAATCTTATAAATTAAGCCATAATCTTCTAACCACGATAGAGCCAATTCAAAATCTTTTGCACGCGCGCCTTCTTTTATTAATCCGTAAACGAATTTTTTATTTTCTTTTGCTAATTGACTGATGACAGAATTCCATATCATTCTTATTCTCGGAATAATCTCTGATGGTGCATGCTTCGAAAAATCTTGTTCGTAGGATGTTAAGATATTTTGCTGAATCGTTCTTACTTTGTTATAATCTTCGTCTTCAATAAAACTATTAACAACTTCAGGCATTCCTCCTACATAATAATATTGTTTTAACAAGTTGATATACTTGGATTTAAACGTTTCTATTAAAGACCAATCTTTTTCTATTAATAGATTGAATAGACTTGTATTACCAGAAGCTTTCAAAAATTCTCCAAAATTTAGTGGATATAAATTTAAAAATTCAACTTGTCCGACTGGAAATGAGGTTTGTTGTTTTAGTGCAATTCCAAGTAAAGAACCTGCTCCAATTAAATGTAATTCAGGTAATTCCTCATTGAAATATTTTAATGCTGTTAAACCTCCTTTTGCTTCTTGAATTTCATCTAAAATCAAAAGTGTTTTTCCAAATTCGATTTTTTGATTTGCATGAATTTCAATTAATTTAATGATTCGTTGAGGGTTATAATCGGTTTCAAAAATTCCTCTTAATTGAATTTCTTTTTCGAAGTTAATGTAAATGAAAGTCGAGAATTCTGTTTTCCCAAAATTCTTCATCAACCACGTTTTTCCAACCTGACGTGCTCCATAAATTAACAATGGTTTTCGATTTTTTGAATCTTTCCACTCCTTTAATTTTATCTCTGCGTCTCTTATCATCTGAAAGTTTCTGTTTTAGATACAAATATCGACTTTTTTATTTCAAATACAAAGGTTAATTACATTTTTTCGTACGACTTTTCGTGAAATATCACATTTTCTCGTACGACTTTTTGTTTAAAACTACATTTTTTATTGGGAGTTTGCTTCGAGTGCCTCAGCAAACCAACAACCAAAGACGAGGGTATAATCATAAATAATTAAGGTGCACGGTGATTGAGCCTGTCGCAGATTGAGCCTGTCGAAATCAAGGCGTACTCAAAGAAACAGGAATAATTTTCCCATTAATCCATTGGTGACTTTTTAAAGCAAAATCAGAAATAAATTCACCCATTTTTTCTGCTGAAACTGGGGCAATATATCCTGGAAAGGCTTCTTCTAACATTTCTGTTTGAGCAGCTCCTAAACACAAGCAATTCATTTTTACTTTTGAATCTTTGTGCTCTTCGTAGAATAATTCGGTGAAACTGCAAACAGCTGCTTTAGAAGTTGAATAAGCAGCAAGTCCCGCGAATTTAACAGTTCCTTGGAAACCTCCCATCGAACTAATGTTTACAATATGCCCTCCATTTTCTTCCATTTTAGGAAGTAGTGCTTGAACTGTTTGCATCACACCAATTACGTTTACTTGGTAACAAGAAGCGATTTCAGTTTGCGTTAATTCTAGGAATGGTTTATTCACCAATTTCCCTGCATTATTGATTAAAATATCAATCGTAGAAACAGATGCGAAAATTTTCTCTGCTTGTTCACGAACAGTTGGTGTATCTAAATCAAATGCAAAAGAATGAACATTTGGAAAAGATGAAAATGATTCCATCCCTTTTGTATTTCTTGAAAGAGCATATACTGTGTTATCAGGATTTGATGCGAAACGTTCTACAATCGCTTTCCCAATTCCACGACTAGCGCCAACTATTACTATTGTTTTGTTCATTGTGTTTTGAAAAAAAATCTCCAACAAGCTGTTGGAGAATTAAAATTAATTGGATAAATTTTTTACTCTTTTAATTCCGGTTTACTTCGCATCAAAACTCAAAACTAATTTCTCACTTGCAGGATGAGCCTGACAAGCTAATACATAACCCTCTTTTACTTCTTCATCCGTCAAAGCATAATTCATCGTCATTGTTGCTTTTCCTTCTAAAATTTTCGCTTTACAAGAACAACAAACTCCACCTCTACAAGAATAAGGTGCATCGAATCCTTCTTTGTCAAGAATATCTAAAATTGGTTTTCCGTTTGATTTTAATTTAAACTCGATTTCCTCTCCGTCTAAAATTACTTTTACGTTACTTTCTCCTGAAAAATTAGAAACTTCAGCAACTGTGTTTGAAGCCATAATAGTTGGAGTTGTAAATAATTCATAATGAATCTTTTCTGCTGGAACTCCAAATAATTTCAATGTATCAACTCCTGCTTTAATCATTTCTTCTGGTCCACATAAAAAGAATCCATCCGATTTTAAAATAGCTAAATCTTGTTTGATAATTTCAGAAATAGCAGGTTGATCTATACGTCCGCTTGAAAATCCTTCAGCTGTTTCACCACTTAAATAAAAGTGATTCTCAACGTGACTTAAAGTAGCTAATTCAGAATGAAATAGAATAGAACTTTTTGTGCGGTTACCGAAAAACAATTTCAATTTTCCGTTTGAATCTTGAAGAGATTTAGCAATCGAAAGAATAGGTGTAATACCACTTCCTGCTGCAAATGCAACTACATTTTTATCATTCGGTTTTAATTGAAAACTTCCTTCTGGTTTCGAAACTTGAATTTCTTGGCCTTCTTCAGCTGTTTTATTGAACCAAACGGATACTTTTCCATTTTCGATTGCTTTTACAGCAACTGCTAACGGTTCTTTTGGTCCGCTACAAATAGAATAAGATCTTCTTTCTTCTTTCCCGTCTACTTCAATAACAAAGTTAATGTATTGCCCTGCAACAAATTGGAAAGTTGATTTTAAATCAGAAGGTACATCTAATGTCACCTTTACACTGTCAGAAGTTAACTTCTCAATCTTTTGGATTGCCAAAAAATGAAAACCTTTGTGCGCTTTAACCGCTGAATCTTTTTTAAATAATTTCTTGAAAAATGCCATACTATTTATTCGTCAAATGATACTGTTAATATTTTACTCGTTGGGTGTGCTTGACACGTTAATATATATCCCGCTTCCACCTCGTCTGGTTCCAATGCATAGTTAATATCCATTGTTGCCGTTCCTTCTAAAATTTTCGCTTTACACGTACAACAAACTCCTCCTTTACAAGCGAAAGGTAAATCTCCACCTGCTTTGAAAGCCGCATCTAAAATCGTATCACCTGTTGATTCCATTGCTAATTCCAATATATCACCATCAATAATCACTTTTACATTTGAAGCGATAGAAGGTGCTGACGATTCTTTTGTTACTTTTTCTTTTTTTGTATTACTTGAAGTAAATAATTCAAAATGAATCTTTTTAGGATCTCCTACGTGTGCCGCAAAATTATCTTTTACACTGTGAATCATTTCTTCTGGCCCACACACAAACACCTCATCGATTGTTGTGTTGTCAAGAAATGCTTTGTGTAATTTTTCAATTTTTTCACTGTCAATTCTACCTTTTTGAATCGCATTCCCTAAACTTTCACGAGATAAAATATGCACCACTCTCAAACGATCCATAAATTTATTTTTTAATCCTTCGATTTCTTCTCTGTAAATAATAGAAGCAAATCCTTTGTTCCCGTAGAAAAGCGTTACATCACTATTTGGTTCTTCATTTAAAACTGATTTAGTGATTGAAATAATAGGTGTAATTCCACTTCCTGCGGCAAATAAAACGTACGATTTTTTATGATTAGGAGAGCTATTCAAATGAAAATTACCAGTTGGGTTCATTACTTCTAACGTTTGTCCAACAGTTAATTTTTCATTCGCAAACGTTGAGAATTTTCCACCCTCAATTTTTTTAATCGCTACTCTCCATTCATTTTCGAAAGGAGAAGAAGACAATGAATACGATCTTCTAATATCTTCCCCATCGACTGTAGCTCTCAATGTTAAATATTGACCTGATTGAAAAGTAAACTCTTTTTTTAAATCCGTTGGGACTTCAAATGCAATTGAAACAGTATCTTCTGTTTCTTTGCGAATATCAGCAATCGTAAGTGTGTGAAATTTTGGATTCATCCTTTGTTCCTATTATAACATGTAAAATTAATCATTTTAATTTATCGTTACAAATCGAAGAAATGATCATCATCAGTATTCGATCTATATTCCTTTGTAGAAATCAACATAATTCGTTATTTTTGTAATACTACAACTTATATTCTATGAAATAAGCCATAAACGAAAAACGTCACCAATACCGATGAATTTCAAAATGGCGATTCCATATGACATTTAAAAAATAAAATACATATGAGAGAAGTAAATATTGCAGAGCTAGAAAGACGTTTTCAAGAAAAAATTGACAACGATATTAAAATCGAACCAAAAGATTGGATGCCAGAAGAGTATCGTCAAACTTTAATTCGTCAAATTTCGCAACATGCACATTCTGAAATTGTAGGAATGTTGCCTGAAGGAAATTGGATAACGCGTGCTCCTAACTTGCGAAGAAAAGCAGTTTTGTTAGCAAAAGTGCAAGATGAAGCAGGACATGGATTGTATTTATACAGTGCTGTAGAAACGTTAGGAGCAGATAGAGAAGAAACGATTGACGATTTACATACTGGAAAAGCAAAATATTCATCTATCTTCAATTACCCAACCACTTCTTGGGCGGATATGGGAACAATTGGATGGTTAGTAGATGGTGCTGCAATCATGAATCAAGTTCCTATTTGTAGATGTTCTTACGGCCCATATGCAAGAGCTATGGTGAGAGTTTGTAAAGAAGAATCTTTTCACCAACGACAAGGATTTGAAATCATTTCTCTTTTAGCACAAGGAACTCCAGAGCAAAAAGCAATGGCGCAAGATTCTTTAAATCGTTTTTGGTGGCCATCTTTAATGATGTTTGGACCAAATGATGCAGATTCTAAACACACAGCTCAATCAATGAAATGGAAAATCAAACGTAGCACAAATGATGAATTACGTCAATTGTTCATCGACGTTACCGTTCCTCAAGCTGAAATGATTGGTTTAACCATTCCAGATAAAGATTTGAAATTCAACAAAGAAACTGGGCACTACGAGTCAGGACCAATCAATTGGGATGAATTCTGGGAAGTAGTAAAAGGAAATGGCCCATGCAACAAAGAACGAGTTGATGATCGAAGAAAAGCAAAAGAAGATGGTGCTTGGGTAAGAGAGGCTGCCTTGGCTCATGCCAAAAAACGTAAGGACAGGTCACAACTTGTCTCTGCAGCATCGTAAAGACGCGATTAATCGCGTCTCCACAGTATAATTAATCGCGTCTCCACAGTATAGATGCATCGCATCATAACAATATAAAAAAAGAATATGTCAAACAAAGAATGGCCATTGTGGGAAGTGTTTATCAGAAGTAAACAAGGATTAAACCATAAACATGTTGGAAGTTTAAGGGCATCAGATGCTCAAATGGCAGTAGATAATGCTAGAGATGTATATACACGTCGATCTGAAGGTATTAGCATTTGGGTTGTAGAATCAAACAATGTTTTTGCTTCTGAAGCGACAGATGCGGATGCTTTATTCGAACCTGCTAATTCGAAAGTGTATCGTCACCCTATGTTTTATGATGTTCCGGATGGGATTTCACACATGTAGTTGGCAGTTAGCTCTTAGTTGTTAGCTTTTAGCTTGAATATATTTTAGACTAAAAACTAATTACCAACTGCTAACCACTAAACGCTAATTACTAATAGCTAATAAAATGGAAAAAAATACAGATTTATTTGAATACGTTCTCCGAATGGGGGATGATAGCTTAATTCTTGGGCATAGAATTTCTGAATGGTGTGGACACGGGCCTATTTTGGAAGAAGATATTGCTTTAACAAATATGTCTTTGGACTTAATTGGACAGGCTACTAATTTATTGGAATATGCTGGTAAATTAGAAGGAAAAGGAAGAGATGAAGATGCTTTGGCATTTTTACGTTACGATAGAGAATACAAAAATTTACTATTGGTTGAACAAACAAATGGTGATTTTGGTAAAACGATTATGCGCCAATTTTTCTTTGATGCTTACCGTCGTCTTTTATTTGAAAGATTATTAAAAAGTACGGATGAACATGTATCTGCTATTGCTGATAAATCGTTAAAAGAAACAAAGTACCATTTGAAACATTCTTCTGAATGGGTTATTCGTTTAGGAGATGGTACGGAAGAATCTCATAACCGTATTCAAGAATCGTTAGATGCCCTTTGGAAATATACGAGTGAATTATTTTTTACCAACGAAGTAGATGCGAATTTAATCGCTGCGGGTATTATTCCTTCAATGGAAGGGATTGAAGAGGAATGGAAAGCTACTGTAAATAACGTTTTAGAACAAGCTACTTTAACCATTCCGACAAATAACTGGAAACAAGAAGGTGGAAGAATCGGAAAACATACAGAGCATTTAGGTTTTTTATTAGCTGAAATGCAATATATGCAACGTACATTTCCAAATATGAAATGGTAGCAGAAAAAGACATTTGGGCGTATTTGGAAGAAGTAAGCGATCCTGAAATTCCTGTTTTAACAGTAGTTGATTTAGGTGTAATTCGAACAGTTTCTTTAACTGAAGAACTATGCTCAATTGTCATCACTCCTACCTATAGTGGCTGCCCGGCGATGAAGGTAATTGAGGAAGACATTATCACTTTATTGAATTCGAAAGGCATTGCAAATGTAAAAGTAGATTTAACCCTATTTCCAGCTTGGTCAACCGATTGGATTTCAGAAAATGGTCGCAAAAAGTTATTAGAATACGGAATTGCACCTCCTGAAAACGAAGTAGATAAAAGTGTTTTATTTGCTGCACCAACTGTTGTTCCTTGCCCTTTGTGTAAATCGAGAAATACGAAAATGATTAGTCAGTTTGGAAGTACGGCTTGCAAGGCGCATTATCAATGCAACGATTGTTTAGAACCTTATGATTATTTTAAGTGTTTGAAATAATTTGGTGTCAAAATTAAAAAAATGCACCTATAAGTTTAAATGAAAGATTTCAATAATCCTTACAACTCAATTCCGATAATCATCATATCATCTACCTGTTCTAAATCGCCTTTCCATTCGGTGAAACGTTTATGTAGGTATTTTTTCTGATCTTTTACGGGTATTTTTTGAGCTTCTTTAAATTCTTCTCGTAAGTTTTTAATCTTAAACTTTTTACCTTTTTCACCTCCAAATTGGTCAGCGTAACCATCTGAAAACAAATAAAGCATATCACCTTTGTTTACTTCAACAGAAATCGTTTTAAAGCTAACTACTTGTTCTTCAATAAAAGATCCTACAGGGAATTTATCTCCTTTGTATTCCTTAACTCCTGTTTCAGAATAAACAAACAATGGATTATTGGCTCCACTAAATTTAATTTCATTTGTTATCTTATTGATTGAAATTAAACTGATATCCATTCCATCTTTTATTTTACTATTTTCAAGAGTTTGATGAAGACTTTCTGTTAACCAAACATTTACTGCATCTAAAATTTCACCTGGATTAGTAATGTGTTTTTCTAGTACAGCTTTGTTCAACAAATTATAATTTACAATTGAAATCAAAGCACCAGGAACACCATGACCAGTACAATCAGCAGCTGCAATAAACTTATACTCTTCCGTTTCGGCAATCCAATAAAAATCTCCACTTAGTATATCTTTTGGTTGATATAAAACAAAAGAATTAGGCAATATATTGTACCAGATTCTTTTAGGCGGTAGAATTGCACCTTGAATTCTTTTCGCATATTTAATACTATCCTTTATATCCTTGTGTTGTGTCTCGACCAACTGATTTTTCTCCTCGATAATTTTGTTTTGCTCTTCAACAGCTAATTTTTGCTCTAAAATGATTTTGTTGTTTCTAATTTTCATCTTATAACTTTTCAAAATGAAGATTAGAAACACACTCATAAATATAAAACCAAATACAAAAACATTGGTGATTGTACTTTGCCTAGTTAACTCAGCTTTAGATTCAATAATTTGCTTCTTCTGCTTTTCAGTTTCATATTTAGTCTGAATTTCAGTAAGTAATGCCGCATTTTCGGAATTGTAAATTTTATCACTTATTCTTGAATGTTTCAAATGGTATTCATACGCTTTTTTATAATTTCCCAATTTTTCATAGGCAAAAGCCATCCATTCAAAACTATAGCTGATGTAACTTTGCATGTTGTTCTTACTAGCAACTACTAAACTTTTAGAGTACAAATCAATCGCTTCGTTGTATTTTTTCTCAGCAATTTTAAGATCACCTAAACAATTGAATACTAATGCATTGCCAAAAACATCTTTGTTTTTATTATACAATAAAAGAGCGCTATACAATTGATTTTGAGCTAATTCATAATGTCCTGTTTGTATATTAACTGAACCCAAATTCGTCAATGTGCTTGGCATGCCCAATGTATCATTCGCCATTTTACGATAATGTAACGATTGCTCAAAGTAACCTGAAGCTTTTAAATATTCTTCTTTGTCCTTATAAATGGTCCCAATATTATTATAAGTGTCAGCAATTAATTTGGGTTCGTTTCTTTTTTTGTCAATTTTTAATGATTTAAAAAGATATAATTCTGCTGAGGAATACTTTCTAAGATCAATATAAACTAAAGCAATGTTGGTGTAAATAGCACTTAAACGATAACTTTCGACTGATTTATCTAATAATTCTGCTGCTTTTGTATGATTTTTAAGTGCTGCTGTGTAGTCACCTTTATAATAATAAGCAATTCCGCAATTGGAGTATCCACTTACAAGTCCGCTTCTAAAATTTATTTTTTTAGACAAATCTTTCGCTTTTTGAGCAAAAAACAAGGACATTTCTAATTTAGAATTATTAAGGTTGTAGGATAATTTATTATATGTATTTACTAAGTTCGTGTCACCATGATATTTCTCTAAATTATCATAAAGTGAATCCATTACTCTATTCTGAGAAAAAGAGGAGAAGGTAATAAGATATGCTAATAAGAAATAATATTTTTTCATTAATAAAAACTATATTTCAAAGTACGCATAATTCTAAATTAAGTTTCAGAAATATATTAACCTGAGATTCTGTGTTAAAATATTGCAATCAGATTTAAATTAATAGTAAAAGACCTAGTTTAATATCAATCTTAACCTGAACTTTTTTAATACCTTTGAGTTTAAATTTAGGTGAAAGTTAAGATTGAGGAATACTTAATCATATTCTCAACCTCAATCTTAAAAATATGTTCAAAGCTGTAAAAGATATTTTAGTTGTAAGTTCTGATAATAGTTACCGAAGTCAAATAGCGGAAGCTTATTTACGTCATTTTGCACGTCATAGAGCTAATATTTTCAGCGCTGGTATTTTAAAAGGAGAAATTCATCCAAAAATAATGGCCATTTTAGCGGAAGATGGTTTAGATATTTCGAATCAAACATCAAATCAAGTTCAAGAATATCAAAGTATTGATATTGATTTAATTCTAACTGTTAGTAATGAAGCAGATAAAAGCTGCCCACCTTTCGCATCTAATCCTCTTAAATTTCATTACAATTTTCCTGCTTTAACCAGAAAAGAATCGTCTGAAGAAGAATTACTAATCGAACTTCGTGAAACTCGAAATATGATTAAAACGTATTGTGAAAAATTCTTAAAGATTCATTTATATTCGAATAGCAGAAGTTTTGAAGGATATTAAAACACCAATTCTCCACCCGTTTCCGTCACGTTAAAACTTACCTCACTTCCAAGAATCAATGCTCGATTATCATCTTGATGTCCTGCCGGAAATTCAAATGCAATCGGTATTTTTCTAAATTCGAAATGTTCTAAAATGATTTCTTCGTATGTCTTACCAAAAGGAACAGCTGTGTCATTCATATCTGTCATTCCTCCGACAATTAAACCTGAAATTCGTTCCAGAATTCCCGCTTTTTTGAAAGCGTAAAACATTCTATCTAAATGATATAACTGCTCAGCTAAATCTTCAATAAACAAAATGGAATCTGTATAATCTACTTCGTCGTCTGTTCCTAACAAACTATATAAAATAGATAAATTACCTCCAACTAATCTTCCTTTTGCTTCTCCTAATTTATTCCAATTTGAAGCAGGAGAATGGATAGAATACGACTCATTTTGCATTGCTTTCAATAAAGTAACCAATGACTCTTCCGAATTAGAAGAAAAATTCAAAGGCATCGAACCATGAATACTTTTCAGTTCAAAATTCTGCATACGTTGATGAAAAACAGTAACATCACTAAATCCAACAATCCATTTAGGCTCTCTAACAATACTCGCCCATTGCAAATTATCTACAATGCGGACACAACCATAACCTCCTCTAGCACAAATAATTGCTTTCACTTCTGGATGATCAATCCCTTCTTGAAAATCGGCTGTACGTTCGAAATCAGTTCCAGAAAAATAATGATGTTCACCTAAACAATTCTGACTTATTTGAACTCGAAATCCATTCTCTTCAAAAAAAGATTTTGCATAATTAACGCATTCAGCATCAATTGATTTTGCAGGAGCTGTGATGTAAATTAAATCACCCTTTTGGATTGGAGGAATTGTTGTATTCATAAGTTCAAATTTATGAAATAAAAAGATATAAAATTGGAATTCATATACACTCAAAAGCCCTGAAAGGGATAAATCCAACAACGATGGGCGAAGTCCATCGAAAATATGTAACTAAACTTTTAGAGCCCTAGAAGGGTGAAATATGTTTTATAAAAAGGTAGAATTAATCCCTTTCAGGGCTTTAAGGTTTGTTGTGCTTGTCCGATGGGCTTCACCCATCGTTGATAAATATCGCACTTTCAGTGCTATCTTAATATAGAATTAAAACCAATTTTATTAAACAAAAATCAATTTTTAATAAGATTCTTCTATTTTTAACCTATGATAACACCATTCAATGATGAATATTATATGCGTCAAGCATATATGGAAGCTGAAAAGGCATTTTCTATGGGAGAGATTCCTGTAGGAGCTATTGTAGTAGCCAACAATCAAATTATAGCTCGATCTCATAATTCTACTGAAAAGCTTCACGATGTTACCGCACATGCAGAAATTCAAGCAATTACTGCAGCAGCCGAATTTTTAGGTGGGAAATACCTAACTGGTTGCACGATGTATATCACTTTAGAACCTTGTGTAATGTGTGCGGGAGCATTGTATTGGTCACAAATAGATAAAATAGTTTTTGCTGCTCGAGATGAAAAACGTGGAGCAGGAAGGTTCAAAAATGAATTATACCATCCAAAAACCCTAATTACAAATGGTATAATGGAAAAAGAATGCAGCGATTTAATGAAATTATTTTTTGAAAACAAACGGTAAATAAATATAGCAGAAAAAGCTAATTAGACTTGGAGACCTTGGCGATAGCTATCGGAACTCATATACTTTATTAGTCTTCTGCGATCAAATACTGATAAACTTTGTTTGTTATATAAGTCTTGCGCCTTAAAGTCTTTTATCTAACAGTCTAATATAAATTTTCTAAAAAAAATTATATCTTCGCAAAGTGGTAAAATTATTTTTAAGTAATCGTTCTATTGTTCAATTTCTATTACCTTTGGTAATAGTAGTTTATATAATATTAAATCAATTTACAAACTATTATTCCTATACAACTATCGCCAACTTTGGGTTTTGGGGAAATGATATTCAATTAGCACCAATACCTTCTCAAATTTTAGCCAGTATAATCATCATTGGAAACGCTATTTTCATAAATGCTATTTTTAACTGGAATCAGTTTATGGAGAGAAATAGTTTTATGCCTTCTCTTTTATATATTGTATTATTAAGTTTTTATCATTCTTTTTATCAGTTAGATGGATTGTTAATGTCACACATTTTCTTAATCCTTTGTTTGTACCATCTGTATCGCTTAAGACAGAATGAAGATGGCCGTAAAACTGTATTCAACTGTGCTTTTTTTGGCGGTTTAGCTGCTACATTTCACCCTCCTCTAATCGGATTATTACCCTTTATATTCTTTATGATGTGGAGTATTCGTCCTTTCGTAGTTAGAGAAATATTACTGTGTGTAATTGGATTTTCCATTCCTCTTTTTTATGCTGGATTTTACTTAATTTATACTGGTACATCCATCGATTTGAAACTACTAAAAACAACGACTAATTTCGAACGTCAACAATTCGATTTTTTAGTAACATCAGGTATTTTTATTTTCTCGCTGCTTTTAAGTTTAGTGAGTATTCAGACTAATATTCAAAAAAGTTCGATTCGTTTGAAAAAAATGACACGAATTTTATGGTGGTTTGTAATCGTCGGATTGATTTTAGGGGTAATCGACTTTTTAAAATTCAATCAAATTCAACGTTTCAGTTTGATTATGATTCCTTTTTCTTTTTTCTTAACCTTCTCCTTCATTCACAAAACGTTAAGTATTGTAGCTGTAGGTTTATTTTATGTGACGTTAATCTATTCTCTTGTTAAATTTTTCTTGTAAAGTTTTCTAGACTTTAGACCGCTGCGCTCATAGACTTTAGACTTCGGCGTGAGCTCAGTCGAACGGCCACTTCGTTCAAAGACTGATGACGTTAAGTTTATAGGTATTGGGGCTTTGGTCTTTGAGTCTTCAGTCTTTGAGTTTCAATTTATTGAAATGGTCTAAAGTCTAAGAATCTAATGTCTATTTTCTGTTGCCTATTCTTTATTTATTTACTATTTTTACAGCTTGAAATACGATGAGGAAGAACAAATTTTCCTTTTTAAAATTTTTGATATATGAAATTTGGTGTAGTTACTTTCCCTGGTTCAAACTGTGATGAGGATATGGTGTATGTCCTAGAAAACATTATGGGTCAACAAGTTGAAAAATTATGGCATAAAGACACTGACCTTAAAGGGGTTGATTTTGTTGTGCTTCCTGGAGGTTTCTCTTACGGAGATTATTTACGTTCAGGTGCTATTGCTAAACTTTCTCCGATTATGGGCGAAGTAATTAAACACGCAAACAAAGGTGGTTATGTAATGGGGATTTGTAACGGGTTCCAAATTTTAACAGAATCTGGTTTATTAGATGGTGCTTTATTACACAACAACCAACAAAAATTTATCTGTAAAAATACATTCATCAAACCTTCTTCTAGCTCAACAGCTATTACAAAAGGATTAGATTTTAATAAATCATATAAAATTCCAATCGCTCACGGTGAAGGAAGATTCTATGCTCCTGAGGATATGCTGAAAAAAATTCAAGATAATGATCAAATTATCTTTAACTATTGTGCAGCTGATGGAACAATAAATGACGAATCAAATCCAAATGGATCATTATTAAATATAGCAGGAATCGCTAATGCAGGTAAAAATGTATTTGGAATGATGCCGCACCCTGAAAGAGCAGCAGATCATTTATTATCAAATGAAGATGGTAAAGTGATTTTTGAATCTCTTCTAAAATTTTGCTAATCAATAGATTGCGAAAGTTACAATTGAATATAAAATAAAGAACTAAAATGAAAGTATTACTTCTTGGATCAGGTGGAAGAGAACACGCATTTGCTTGGAAAATTGCTCAAAGTTCAGTATTAGAAGAGTTATATATAGCTCCAGGAAATGCGGGAACTCGTGCACACGGAACAAATGTAGACATCAATACATCTGATTTCGAAGCTGTTAAAGCATTCGTTTTAGAGAAAAAAATAAATATGGTTGTCGTTGGACCAGAAGATTTGTTGGTACTAGGTATTCATGATTTCTTCTTGGCTGATGATCAATTAAAAAATATTCCAGTGATTGGGCCTGATAAAGAAGGAGCTCAATTGGAAGGAAGTAAAGATTTTTCTAAAAAATTCATGGCGCGTCACAATATTCCTACTGCGAAATATGCGACATTTACAAAAGATACGTTATCTGAAGGATATGCATTTCTTGAATCATTAAAACCACCTTTCGTTTTAAAAGCGGATGGTTTATGTGCTGGTAAAGGAGTTCTTATTTTAGATAATCTTCCTGAAGCGAAAGCGGAATTAAAAAACATGCTGGCTGATGCAAAATTTGGCGAAGCAAGTTCAAGAGTTGTGATCGAACAGTTTTTAAAAGGAATTGAATTATCTGTTTTTGTTATTACAGATGGTGATTCATTCAAAATATTACCTGAAGCGAAAGATTACAAACGTATCGGTGAAGGTGACTTGGGTTTAAATACAGGTGGAATGGGAGCTATTTCTCCAGTTCCATTTGCAGATGAAACGTTTAAAGAAAAAATCAAAAATCAAATTATTATTCCTACTGTAAAAGGTTTAAAATCAGAAGGAATTGTTTACAAAGGATTCATTTTCTTTGGGTTAATTAGCGTGAAAGGTGAGCCCTATGTTATTGAATACAATTGCAGAATGGGTGATCCTGAAACAGAAGTTGTTATTCCTAGATTAAAATCTGATATTTTAGATTTATTCGAAGGTGTAGCTTCAGGTACTCTTTCAGAAAGAGATGTATTATTTGATGACCGTTCTGCTTGTACAGTAATGATGGTGTCAGGTGGTTATCCAGAAGCATTCGAAAAAGGAAAACAAATTTACGGTCTAAATGCAGTTACAGATAGCATCGTTTTCCATGCAGGAACAAGTGCTGATGGACCAGCAGTTATGTCGAATGGAGGACGTGTATTATCTATCACTTCTTACGGTAAAGATTTAAATGTAGCGTTAAGAAGATCATACGATACAGCTGAGAAAATCGAATTTGAAAATGCGTATTACAGAACTGATATCGGTTTTGATGTTTTGTAATTGAATAGTAATCTCTAAACGAAAATGGACCCCGAGCTCATAGTTATTATTGGAACCCTCTTGTTTTCTGCATTCTTTTCTGGAATGGAGATTGCATTCATGTCTTCTAACCGTTTAAAAGTTGAAATGGATCGTTCCAAAGGAACATTGAACGGTCGAATTCTAGGGGTTTTCTATAAAGATGAATCACATTTTATTGCTATGTTGTTATTAGCAAATAATGCTTCACTAGTTATATTTGGTATTTGTGCAGCAAATTTATTGAATCCAATCATCGAATCGTGGGGAATTCAAAGCGAAGGACTTATTTTACTTTTCCAAACGATTATTTCAACGCTTTTAGTACTTATCACAGCTGAATTTTTACCTAAAGCATTGGTTCAAATCAATCCAAATGGATTCTTAAAATTTGCATCTATCCCAATGATAACAATGCATTGGATTTTATATATTCCAACTCAATTTGTCATGTTTTTAAGTACCGGAGTATTACGTTTATTAAAAACCAATGGAGATACAACTGAAAAAGTATTTTCAAAGGTTGATTTAGAGCATTATGTTCAAGACTTAAGTGGTCGTATCAAAGAAGAAGAAGACTTTGGAAATGAAATGCAGATCCTTCAAAATGCGCTCGATTTTTCTAGCTTAAAAGCAAGGGATTGTATGATTCCTAGAACAGAAATAGTAGCCATAGATGTAGAAAAAGAAATCAAGGATTTAAATGAATTATTTATTACCCAACGACTTTCTAAAATATTAATTTTCAGAAATAATATTGATAATATAATTGGATATGTTCATTCATTCGAAATGTTTAAACGTCCGACTTCAATCAAACAAATTATGCTTCCAATTGCCTTTGTGCCTGAAGCAATACCTGGGAAAGAATTATTGGAAATGTTCACAAAACAATCGGGAAATATTGCGGTTGTTGTAGATGAATATGGTGGTACAGCTGGAATGATTACCATTGAAGATGTTATCGAAGAAATATTCGGAGAAATCGATGATGAACACGATATTGAAGAATTGTTAGAAGAAAAGATTTCTGATAAAGAATATCTTTTTTCTGGTCGAATGGATTTAGATTATCTAAATGAAGAATACGATTTATCCTTAACAGATGCCGGAGGATATGAAACTTTAGCTGGATTAATTATTCACTCTTTAGAATCTATTCCAGAATCGGGAACGAAATTAGAATTAGACAAATACAACTTGATTATCGAACAAGTAAGTGATCGAAAAATCGAAATTGTTCGTGTTATCATTAAGTAAAACAAACCTATGCTAAAAATACACCATCTATTTATAGCTTTAACATTTATTATTCTACCTTTTAATTTTACTTTTTCTCAAAAAAAAGAAATTGCAAAAGTACCTAAAGATTTAAATGAAATATCTGGCTTAGTTTTCTTAAATGACTCAGTTTTAGTTGCGCATAACGATGGCGGAGATGAACCAATTCTTTACTTTTTAAATTTAAAAGGTGAAGAAATACACCGAGTAAAAATCGAAGGGGCAAAAAATGTAGATTGGGAAGACATTGCGTTTGATGGTAAAGAATTCTTATATATTGGTGACATTGGAAACAATGGTAATGACAGAAAAGACTTGTGTATCTATAAAGTTAATTCAAAAGGAATTTTAAAAAAAGACAGTGTAAAATCTGAAAAAATTAGTTTAAGTTATTCTGAACAAAAAGAATTTCCAGAAAACAAACCCGATCGACACTTTGATGCGGAAGGAATGGCTTTTGTAAATGATTCAATCTATATTTTCACAAAATGTAGAACAGAACCTTTCGATGGAAAATGCTATGGATATAAAGTCCCAACAAAAGCAGGAAACTATAAATTAGAAAAACAATTTGAATTATTTTTAGGAAAAGATGGTTGGTTTAAAGATTCGGCAACAGCAGTAGATATTCAAGATAATAAATGCTATATCCTGACGTATAACAGATTAATGATCTACACTTTTGAAAATGGAAAATTTGTATTTTCAAGACATATTCTTTTGGCTCCATTATCGCAGATTGAAGCAGTAGCCGTGAATTCAAAAGGAGAAGTTTTTATTTCAGATGAGGAACAAAAATTACTTGGTGGAGGGAAATTGTATAAAGTAAGTTTGAAAGAAAAAAAGAAGAAACACAAGAAAAAACACAAACACGATAAAAAATGAACTTAGACCTTTCCTCTTTTGATGCAGTAATATTTGATATGGACGGCGTTTTAATCGATTCTGAGCCGCTTTGGAAGATTGCAATGGAGGAAGTGTTTAAATCTATCGGTTGTTCTTTAACAAGAAAAGATTTTCAAAAAACAGTCGGACTTCGATTAGACGAAGTCATTCAATACTGGTATGAACATACTGGTTGGGAAAATGCAACTCCAAAAGAAGTTGAAGAAGCCATTGTTCGACGAATGATCGAATTACTAAATGAAAATGGAACGCCTTTAACAGGTGTAATAGAAACTTTAGAATTTCTTAAACTAAAGGGTAAAAAAATTGGTTTAGCAACTTCATCTTATGCAGTATTAATTGATACAGTTCTCAACACATTATCCATTCGTCAATATTTTGATTTTACCCATTCTGCTGAAAATGAATCACATGGAAAGCCGCATCCAGCAGTCTATTTAACTGTTGCTGATCAACTTCAAATTCAACCGAAAAAATGTTTGGTGATTGAAGATTCATTAAACGGGATAATTTCCGGTAAAGCTGCAAGAATGACCGTCGTTTGCATACCTGAAAAATCACATTCTCCTGAACCAAAATTAAGTTTAGCTGATTATCACTTCGATGATATGCTTTTGTTTTTAAATCAGATTAATTCTTAATGCGTTATTTTTTGCATATTGCTTATAGCGGAACCAATTATAGAGGTTGGCAAATGCAAAAAGGCGGTGTAATTAGCGTACAAGAAATTTTAGAAAAGAATTTAAGTCAGGTTTTTAAACAACCTGTTTTTGTGATAGGCTGTGGAAGAACGGATGCTCAAGTGCATGCAAATCAATATTTTGTGCATTTTCAAATAGAAAAAGAATGGGATTTTGATTTGGTTTTCCGTTTGAATAAAATGTTACCACCCGATATTGCAGTTTTCGATGTTGTTCCAGTTGAACCTAAACAACACGCACGATTTGGAGCGACCAAAAGAACGTACGATTATTTTATTCATACCTATAAAGATCCTTTCTTAAGAAATATTAGTACGCTTTATACAGAAAATGAATTAGATATAACTAAAATGGCAGAAGCGGTTTCGTTGCTGACTTCATACACCGATTTTCAAGCATTTTGTAAAACTCCTGATGCTCATTCTACAACCCTTTGTGAAATTTATTCTGCAACATTATACAGAAATGAATCAAGTGATCGAATTCGATTTCAAATAACTGCAAATCGTTTTTTAAGAGGAATGATTCGGATAATAGTAGGTAAATTATTACAAATAGGGGCTGGTGAAATGACAGTAAAAGAATTTAAAGAATTGTTAATCACAAAAATAACACCGTCTGAATTTAACGTGGCTCATCCACAAGGATTATTCTTATCAGAAGTACAATACCCCTTTTTAAAAATTGCCCCAAAAACATCATTTTCTGCTTTTCAGCAAAATGGTGATTGGATTAAATTGTAAAGACGCGATTAATCGCGTCTTTACAATTTTATTAACCGATAATAGTATCAACCCACGCTTTCCCCCATTCTTCAACCTCTTGTTCGGACCAAAGTGCTGGATAGAAAATACGTTTTTGGAATCTCGGAGGTAAATATTTTTGCCAGTTTGTACCACCAGTTGCAGCTATATCAGCAGGTGATTTTTGTAAATAGCGAACAGCAGATTTATAATGAGACAAAGGCCAATTGATATTTACATTTGTATCGTTCCTTTTTAATGCATTTTTAACTTCTGGTAAAGCTTGTTCTTCAGGAGTTAAACGCAAATAAGATTGCCACAAATTCAATGTTTTATATTTTTCACCCAATTGAATGAACTCGTCTTTGTAACGTTCTTCGAATTGGATTAAAGTCAATGTCTTTTTACCTGTTGCTAATTCAGTAGCACCTTCTTTCCAATAAATATTTTCGAAAAGTTCAGCAATTGTTCTGTCTTCTTTGATTGAATCACGAACATCTTTATCAACTAGATTTTTAAAATCAGTTGAACAAATTTCAATTTTTCTATACTGTGCTGATTGAAAGCCACTTGCAGGAAGAAGAGACATTCTGAATTTCAAGAATTGTTCTCTGTCCATTCCCTCAATCATAATGTCGAAACTATGCGTTAAAGCCTCAAAATAACGGTTGATTCGACTTACACGGTCAACAAAAAATTTAGCAGTTAAATTTTCTTGAATTCCTATTTGCTCAAACTCACGAAGGGAAAGTTTAAAATACAACTCCGTAATTTGATGATACATAATGAAAATAACCTCATCAGGAAAATCGGTTCTCGGTTTTTGTATACTTAAAAGCGTATCAACTTCAACATAATCCCAATATTTAACGCTGTCATTGTACAACAACCCATCTAAATAAGAAAGCATATCTTGTCCGATAGCACTATACTTTTTTTCAAGTAACTCTAATCGTTCAATAATTTGTGGTGTTATTTCCATAAATTTTCATTTTATAGTTAAACAATAAGAAATCTTAATTTTTAAAACCCCTAGTAACAAATGTAAACAAAGCATGTTAAACTTTAAAAAAATTGAGGGCTTATTTTAAAAAAACCACATATTGTTTTGCGATTGTTTAGAAATTAATGGATTTAATTTGCCATTTGGAAAGGCCTTAAAAGGGATGAAACTCAAATTATCGTTGATGCTCGAAACAATTTTAATTCTTCCCAGTTTACTTTGTCGCCTAATTTTTCTTTCAATGGAGTTAATGAAGCTTCGTTGTAATCATCAAAATAATCTTCTAATTCTCGAATTCGCTCTTTACTCATTACTTCTGAAAGTTCAATTTCTTCGGATTTAATGAGATTAATAAAATGTCCGTTTATCGTTTTTACAGATAATTGTCGCATTCGAGCAATGTCTTCTACTTTGTATCCCTCTTTTACTAAATCTAATGTTTGGTGGAACGTCGAACGTTTTTCTTTGACTTCTTTTGGACCTTTTTTTGCAACCTGAATTGGAATGAATTCTTCTCCATTTTCATCGTCCATATCCAATAATGAACGGGTTTGTCGCTTTTCTTGTTTAATTATTGCGATTTTAGTTAGTTTATAGTTTTTCAACTCTTCGTTCCAAACTACTTCTTTAGTAATTTCTCGATCGCTCAAAACAAGTTCCATTAGCAATCTTGCTTTCTTTAATTTTAGTACGACTTCAATCAGTAATTGATCTAATTCTTGAACTTCTTCTAAAAAAACTTTGATTTTAGACATGCGTTCTAACTCTGAAATTTTCTTCAAAGTTGAATACACTAACCCATCTAAAATTTTAAAAAAGTAATTATACGCCGCTTGAACTCTTTCGTGAATATGTTCTAAATCAAATTGTTCTTTCGAAAACAAAACCATCAATTGATTTTGAAATTTTTTCGCTGGATCCATTGTTGATTGGATGGATTGAGCTTGATGAGTCACCCATGTTTTTGCTTTTCCTTTCTCTGATTTTGAAGGTGCATTTTTATAACTTGCTTCATGAATCCCCCATTTACTTGTCAATTCGTGCCAATCAAAAGCATCAATTAATGAATCTAATAAAAATTGTTTCTGCCCTTTTTTCAAGGAATCAACTAACATTTTATCATCTGCTTTGTTATTCGAATAATTGACAACATTTCGATCATTTGAAAGTCCGTTCATTCGCATTGGACTTGTTAAAACCAATCCTTGCAAAGAACGCAAACGTGAAAGTGCAACATACGCCTGGCCAGGAGCAAAAACCTGAGAAACATCTAAAACCGCTTTGTCAAAAGTCAAACCTTGACTTTTATGAACTGTTATTGCCCAAGCTAATTTTAAGGGATAATGAACAAAAGTCCCTAAAATATCTTCTGTAATCTCTCCTGAATTTTCATCCAAAATATAGCGAATATTAGTCCACTCGTATTTTTGAACCTCAATTGTTTTCTTCTCTTCTGGAAAATGAACTAAAATCTCATCTTCACCAAGCGCTTCAATACGCCCCGTTTTACCATTGAAGAAATTCTTTTCGAAAGAAATATCATTTTTGATAAACATTACTTGTGCACCTACTTTCAATTCTAGTGTATGTTCTAGTGGAAACAAATGTTTCGGAAATTCATCTATGATTTCAGCGTCAAAATAAAACGATTTTTCTTCTAACGCTTCTAATGCTTTTGCATTGATTTCGTCTGCTTTCGTATTATGTGTTGTCAAAGTGATATACCCTTCGTGTTCCGTTGGATTAAAATCTGCTTTCACGTACTTATTCATCACAGAAATATCTTCTTCTGTAATTTCATTGTTTCGTAAATTATTTAATACCGAGATAAATTCATCATCTTTTTGACGATAAATTTTAGACAACTCAATGAAGATAGGTTGTTGTTCTTGAATCACTTTTGAATGAAAGAAGAACATTCCGCTATAATAATTTCGAAGGACATTCCATTCTTCCTGTTTTACAACAGGTGGTAGTTGCAACAAATCACCGATAAATAAAACTTGAACTCCCCCAAACGGTCGATTCACTTTTCGAACATTTCTTAATGTCCAATCGATTGCATCTAATAAATCAGCACGCAACATACTCACCTCATCGATGATAAGTAATTCCATACTTCGAATCAGGTTTTTTCGTTGGCCATTCATATTAAAATGACGCATCAAACTATCTTTCGATTCTAATTTCATCGAATCAGTAAATTGAGCAGCGACATTAAATTCAGGAATAAAACCCCCAAAAGGCAATTGAAAAAATGAGTGAATCGTAACTCCTCCTGCATTTAGTGCTGCAATTCCTGTAGGCGCAACAATAATCGCTTGTTTATGAGTCGATTCAATAATCTTTTTAAGTAAAGTAGTTTTACCCGTTCCTGCTTTTCCAGTTAAAAAAACAGATTGATTTGTTTGGTTAATGAATCGTTCAGTGAAATCTGCTGGATTGTTGGCTTCTAAAGAAGGTTCAATAAAGTTATGTGTTGAATTATTTTCCATTTGTTGTATGAAGATAGTGAAATAGTTGAATTTGACAAAGGTGATATAGAATTATTTTTAACCACGGAGAGAATTTCCATCCAATAAAAGAAAACTCTATGCAACACTGCGCTAAACTCCGAGAACTCATTGGCTATGTCTAACTGACAATCATCAACAGCAAACCTGACCTAAATCATGTTTTAAATAAAGTAAGAAATCTATCTTCGGAGATTGTAAATTAATTAACTTTGTGATGCAATTTTCAGGATACGATAAAATGGATAGTAAGCAAGGTATTGACGCGATTTTTCAATTTGCCACGGAAGGAATTTTAGTGACGAATGAAAAAAGTGAAATCATCAATATCAATCCAAGTGCTGAAAAATTATTCGGGTTCGAAAAAGGGGAATTAATTGGACAAAAAATCGAAGTTCTTATTCCTAAAAGATATACCGAAAAACACGTTTCTCATAGAGATAATTTTCATCAAAATCCACATGCCCGATCAATGGGAGAAGGAATGGAATTATACGGAGCAAAAAAAGATGGTTCAGAATTTCCGGTTGAAATAAGTTTGAGTCCCTATTCGAATGAACAAGGGAAATTTGTAGTTGCTTTTATAATCGATATTTCTACAAGAAAGCTTGCTGAAGAAAAATTAAAAAACTATTCAGTAGATTTAGAAAAACAAGTCGGAAATAGAACACTTATTTTACAAGAAGCAATCACCGAACTTGAAAAAACAAAAAACGAATTAAATCAGGCTTTAGATAAAGAAAAGGAGTTAAATGAATTAAAATCTCGATTTGTTTCGATGGCTTCCCACGAATTTAGAACTCCATTGGCAACCATTATGTCATCCTTGTCTTTAGTGAAAGCATACGGAGAACAAAATGATTCTTTAAAACAAAGTCGTCATATTCAAAAAATAAAATCTTCAATTGGAAACTTAACAG
>SXGQ01321261.1_pt1 | contig 24213 bp, 15 predicted proteins | sample 3178371 | NCBI WGS metagenome assembly SXGQ01 (sample SAMN11356859, study PRJNA531348) | freshwater metagenome | isolation source: freshwater sample F1-20 | place: China: Fuxian Lake, Yuxi | collected 2017-12-25 | reverse complement strand
GTTATTTTAACTACTAATATTAAGAGATATGTCAATTTATCCCGAACTATCTTATAACGATCAAAAGGTTGAAATTCAGGAAGTAAAAGGTATTCAATTTAGTGTATTAAGTCCGGATGAAATTATTAAAAGGTCTGTTGTAGAAATTAATAAAACGGATACATATGCTGGAAGTGAGCCTATTATTGGTGGTTTATTTGACTCTCGTATGGGAGTTCTTGAACATAACCGAACCTGTATTACTTGCGAGCAGAAAAACATATTTTGCCCAGGACATTTCGGGCATATTGTTCTAGCAAAACCTGTATTTCACGCGATGTTCTTTGATATTGTAAGAAAGATTTTGAACTGCGTATGTTATAAGTGTTCAAAATGTCTCATATCTCCAAATACTCCTCACAAAGATTTTAAGAATGATATCAATAAAATCTTGTCTATCAAGAATAACCAGAAGAGATGGGAGGCATATTATAAGCTCTGTAATACTACAACTAAGCTCAAGGTATGCGGAGATGACGAAGTAGTCGGTTGTGGCGCTATCCGTCCTACAAAAATCAACAAAGAGAACTCTATGAAAATTATTGCAGAATGGAAAGATAAGAAGCTTGAAGATAATGTTCGACAGGAATTCACCGCCGAGGATATTCTCAAAATATTCAAGCGGATTAGCGAGAAAGATATGGAGATGATGGGGTTCAATCCTAAGTGGAATAGGCCAGAGTGGATGATATGCTCAGTTCTCCCTGTTCCTCCGCCAGCCGTAAGACCCAGTATTATTGAAGAGAACGGGCAACGCCGTGAAGACGATTTGACGCATAAATTGAGCGATATTATCAAGGCGAATAATCAGGTCGAAGACAAAATTAAGAAAGGAGCTACCGAAGAGACTGTTAGGTATTACACGATTCTATTACAGTATCATGTATTTACCTTTATCAATAATCAAATGCCTGGATTGGCTCCGGCACAACAAAGGAATGGGCGAAAGTTGAAATCAGTTTCCGACAGAATGAAGAAGAAGGAAGGGCGTATTCGCGGTAATTTGAACGGCAAACGCGTGGATCAATCGGCGCGCTCTGTAATTACTCCAGACCCTTATATCAGCATAGATGAGCTCGGAGTTCCTATCAAAGTAGCCATCAATATTACATTTCCCGAAATTGTAAATAAATATAACATAGAGCATATGCGTAAATTGATTATGAACGGCTCAGACCATTGGCCTGGCGCCAAGTATATTAAAAAACCTAATACTACAATCAATCTTAAATATTCCAAGGATTTGGAAACGATTGCAAGAGATTTAAAAATCGGCGACACAGTTCATCGCCATTTGTCTAACGGTGATTATGTGCTATTTAACAGACAGCCCTCGCTACATAAGATGTCTATGATGTGTCATAAGGTAGTTATTATGCCTTACCAGACATTTCGCCTAAATGTTCTGGATACTCCGCCTTATAATGCAGATTTTGACGGAGACGAGATGAACTTGCATTGCCCGCAAAGTATCCAGACTATGAACGAACTTATGGATATCGCGGCTGTCCCGTATATGATTCTTGCGCCCCGCGATGGCAAGCCGATTATCGAGGTAGTCCAAGATACTCTCGTCGGCTCTTATCGCCTGACAAAGGATTTTACAGAGATTCACGATAAAACTATGGCAAACATTCAAATGGTTAATAGTTATTTCAAAGGAAGCTTGCCGAAACCTAAAAACAAGTATATTTATAATGGGAAGGAGGCGTATTCTCAAATATTACCTCCCGGCCTCTTCATAAATAGAAAAAATAAGAAAGACGAGAAGGTAATTATCAACGACAGTATTTTAGAGAGCGGAAATCTTGACAAAGTGGTATTTCACGGTATTTCAACTGGATTAGTTCCAGTTATCTATCACGATTACGGACCATTTGAAGTTCGCAAGTTTTTGGATAACACTCAGCGCCTCGTATGCAGATGGCTACTAACTGCGGGTTTTAGTGTCGGTATCAGCGACCTGGTAACAGATAAAAAGACCGACGAACATCTCAAAAACAAAATTAAGGAAATGCAAACGAAGGCTTACAATAAGCTCGACGAAATTAGAAGAGGAACACACGATAACAATGGTATCTTGAATAACGAGGATTATATTGAGAGAGAACTCATTGGTATCTTGAATGAGACGACGAGCGAAGTAGGGAAAATCGGATTCTCACAGATTGACGAAAAAACCAACCGTATGATTAATATGGTTAAATCGGGTTCTAAAGGCAAAGAGATTAACATTTCGCAGATGATTGTATGCGTCGGGCAGCAGAATGTGGATGGCAAGCGCATTACATACGGATTCACTGATAGAACTTTGCCGCATTTTACAAAATATGATGACGGTCCTGAGGCACGAGGATTTGTCAAAAACAGCTTCATATCTGGCTTGAAACCCCACGAAGTATTCTTTCACGCTATGGGTGGTCGCGAGGGTCTCATTGATACTGCGGTAAAAACTTCTGAGACTGGATATATTCAGAGGAGGTTAGTAAAAGCTATGGAAGATTCTAAGGTTCATTATGATAACACGGTTAGAACTGCCGACGGTACAATCATCCAATATATTTACGGAGAAGATGGAATGGACGGTTGTAAAATTGAGGTTCAGGTAATTGATACTATCTATAAAAATAATATTGAGCTGGACTTTGAATATAATCTTAAAAGCACAGACAATATCAATATCCATATCACAGACGAAGCTTTCAAGACTATCAGCCCCAATACATATGCAAGGTGCAATGAGCACTTTGAGAAGATGATCGAGGATAAATTGTTCTTGATTAAGAAAATCTTTAATCGCGATAAAAAGAATGTTATTAACTATCCTATACCATTTAGTCGCATTGTTACGACGGCACACAATAGAATCAAATCTATTAACATCGCGGCTATCAAGACGGATTTAACACCTGATTATATCTTGGATAACATTGATAATCTCGTAGATAAATTGTATATTAAAAATCGCACACAAGGAATGCGATATCTCCACATTCTGTTGAGACAATATCTAAATCCTAAAAAAATTATATTCCATTATCATTTCACCGTCGAAATATTTGATTGGATTATTTCGCAAATCATCGAGTATTTCAATCAGGCCATCGCGCAACCTGGTGAAATGGTGGGAATTATTGCGGCACAGACGATTGGCGAATTGGGGACACAGATGACTCTCGATTCATTCCATGTCTCTGGTACTGCTGCTGCTGTAAAGGCTACTTCGGGAGTTCCTCGTCTCAAAGAAATCTTGTCGGCTACCAAGAAGACTAAAACACCAACATTGACGATATATATGAAGAATGATATTTCTTGTGTCATTAATCCTATAAGAAACGAGAGCGGCGATTTCAAGGACGATAGAATTGATATTACCAAGAATCACGCAATGAATATTAAAAACTCTATTGAGATTACTAAATTGTCTGATATTCTAAAATACACTGAAATATACTGGGATAATGGCGAATATTACGAGACGAATATTGAAGAAGACAAAGGTATTATGAATATATACAAGGAGTTTGAAGAGATGAACGGAAACGCCGCGAAGTCTAAGAGCTCTTCTCCTTGGGTTCTCAGGCTGGTATTTGACAAGTTCAAAATGCTCTCTTATAATTTGAAGATGATCGATATTTATACAAAACTGAATACGGCTTATGATAAATACATTGAATGTGTATATAGCGATGATAATGCGAAGGAATGTGTGTTTCGCATCAAGCTTACCGATAGTGCTCTCAAAGATGGCGACGAGATTGCTACAATCAAGGCAATTGAGCACAATATCGTACATCAAATATTATTGAAAGGTTATAAGGGTATCAAGAAGGTATCGCTTGACAAGAAGAAATATTATAGATATAATGATGATACGAACAATTTTGATGAAATGCTTGAGTGGGTATTGGATACTGATGGAACTAACTTGATAGAATTATTGTCAAATCAGAACATTGATAGTACTCGCACGATTTCAAATGATATTCGCGAAATCTATGATACGCTCGGTATTGAAGCGGCGCGATACGCGTTATACAAAGAGCTGCTTATTGTTACGAACGAGGGTTCTATGAATTATAGGCATATGTCGCTACTCATAGATACTATGACATACAAGGGGCAATTGATGTCAATTGACAGGCACGGAATTAATAGAGGAGATATTGGGCCACTTGCCAAATCATCTTTTGAAGAAACTACGGATATGCTTATTAACGCCAGTATTTTCGCGGAATACGACAAGGTAAATGGAGTATCGGCAAATGTTATGTTAGGACAACAGCCTCCTTGCGGTACCGGAGATAGCAAGATATTGATAGATGAAGAATATATGATAGAGCTATTGAAGGATGTCAAAGATATAAATCATATGCTAACGAGCATAAATGAGAATGACGCAGGCGACGCAGGAGATGCGGGCGAAGAGCGCGAAGACTTTAATGAAGATGATTTGCAGGTAGAGTTCAATCTCAACAAGGGAATTGATGGTATGATTAGCAAATGCTATAAATTGCCAGAACAAAAAATAAAATACATTTAATGGCTTAGTGTAGCGCAGTGTAGCGCAGTGTAGCGTATATGTTATTATATGGCGTGAGTTATGGGGGAACTGCTTTTATCAAGTGAGTTAGGATGTTTTAATATATTTTTTATATCTTCATCGGCTTCATTCAATTCGTTATAGATAATCTTATTATCATCTATAAGTTTTATTAAATAATAGCCTACGAATGTTTTTTCTATTTTTCTATATAAAATAATTAGCGGCCTCTTTAATATCTCAGCGTGATTATTATTATCGCCGGCATTATAAAACTTGATAGATACTTTTAAATCTTTGCTCCCGGCCCTCTTAGATACTTCAACGCCTTTTCCATAATCTACGCGATGATGTATAACCATAATATTGATATTTAAATTGATAGACATTTGTTTCAAGAATATATCGCTGTAATATTTAATGGCTTTAGTAGATTCTATAATATTCATTATTTTTTTACGCTCTTCTGGGGAACTCTTGTAAAAGTAATCTTCCAAGAATATTCGCGTCGTCTTAAATGTCTTGTTGGTATTATTTACGATATTCATAGTATTTATATATGTATGTTTGAAATGCGGGTCTTTGAATAGCATATTTATCTCATTTTTATAATCCAAATCAATGTCTGGCGTATTATTTAATAATAAGTCCTTATATTCCTTGTAAGTATATTCCACGATATCTTCGAATGTGATAATATTATTTATCCGGTTCTTATCATATTTAAGCAGATACTCAAAAAGCTCATAGATATTCTTATCAGTATAAATAGAATCTATATAGCGCAGCTTATGCCATACCTTTTTCTTATATTTCGTCCATTTTCTCGTGAGAACTTTTTCGATTCCCTTCCAATTTTCAGGAATATGCTGATATTGATTTTTGTTCCCATTTTGCTTATCGCTATTATCAGGCGACTTAGACTTTCGTAAATTATTTTTGAGCTCATAGAAACCTATATTCGCATTAGCGTTAGCGTTAGCATTCGGTAAATAATCCCCAGTATTAGTTATTTTCTCAGGTACTCTATCGGATACCAGGTACTGCGTGAATATCAAATCGTCTCCATCTTCCTTAATATTATTTGAAATATCATTAACATAATTATATCTTGAATATGTCAAATCATTGGAATACCAATCTTTAATATTTTTTCTTGAATATATATCAATGCCTTCAAGCATTATCTGCAATTCTCTCATTCTTCTTTTATTGCTGCTTCCGCTCCCGCTGTCGCCGACATTATTCAATAAGGTTTTTATAATTTCTTTGCGGGATTTTTTAGAAAGCTCGTTGTAATATTTGTCATCAAATCTCGCATCCAGCAATTTGTCATAGATATGCTTTCTCATATCTTGCCATTTTTTCTCTTCCTTTGAATATTTACCAGTATCATTGTATTTATTCAAGATATTGCTGATAATTCCGCGATCCCTGCTATAAGCCTCGTCCTTAAATAACAAATTGCTTTTTATTGCAATTCCTTTTTCCTTAGCTATCTCTCCGATATCAACGGATATATCTATTTTTTCAAACTTTTTAACAATAGAAGAATAGACACTTTTCATTATATAAATCTCGAAGTTATCGCCATCAATATCCTCGCTAAATATAACATTTTTAATATTAAGGCGTTTAATGATTAAATCAAGCATAATTATTGAGAGTTTTTCGAACTTAATAATACATAACGCTGTATTGTCTTTTTTCAATATTATTCTATTTATAGAGAGGTCCTTGTTGATTATTAAGGTTCTATATATTTGATTTTTGTCTTTATCATCTTTCTGTCCTTTTGTTTCTGTTATAATGACCTTCTTGATAGCTTTCATATTTTCTAAATTGACATAGAAGTTCTTATTAGCTTCGTTTATATTCGCAGAACATTTATTTAATATTTTAACTATATTTTTGTGATTATCAAGATTAAAAACCCGGCTCTCTTTTTTATTCAGGGATTTTGATATTATAGGTTCATAATAGGCAACTTCATTGTCCTTTGCTTTATTTTCAGATGAAGTCATTAGCATAATGACCTTCGTTTTTTTTCCGAGATATAAAAGCAGGTCATTTATAGCGGAATAGCGAGGACATACAATGCTTACATCACTATTAGGTTGCCCTATCTCAACATCCCATAAGACGATTAGCTTATTGTATATGATTGCGACTAATGTATATAAATAATGAATGACAATGCCTGATGTGTTCTCTTCCGACTTTAAATAATTAATGAACTTTTTATAAGATTTATATATACATAATAATCTGGATTTTTGATAAAGAGATTTCTCGCTATTATCCTCAATATCTGGAATATTAATGACGGCTTTAGACTTATTGGCATATTTAACGAACTCGGCATATAACTCTTTGTTTAATTCGGGTATAACTGGTTCTATGTCGGAAAAATCCTTAAATACATTTCCATTTTCAAGCGATAAAAACTTCAAGATATCCAGATTATCCTCTATATTTTTTATAAAATCTTCTTTGGTAATTCCCAATAAATAAGCAATTGAATTGATAATATTAGTCGTATTATTCAAGCCTTTCCTTAATACACAATTGTGTTTATTAATATTATTATTTGATAAACAGTTTTTCGTATAATCCTTGTAATCATCAAACAATATATAATACAGTTCTTTTTGTATTCCGCCAAAGCGATTTTTAGGAACGGGTATTTTATTCATAATATAATTCTTATCATTCTCATTACTCCCATCTTCGGGAGTTCCTTGTGTTTCTGGTACATCTGGGACATCTTTTTCTTCTTGAATCTCCTCTATATCTTCTATATCTTTGTTGCTCTTGCCCTTTTTCTTATCATCAGCCTTTTTCTTCTTTTCTAAATCTTTAATTGCTCTTTTAGATGGCGGTTTAGCTGTCTTTTTACCATCAACTAACTTATTCGTTTTTTCGGGATTTCTTTTGCCACAGCAAGGAATCTCTATATCTCCTTTAAGTAAATAAACAAATCGCGATTTATTTTCATTTTTCATATTTGCATTCATCATAATTGGTTTCTCATTTTCTTCAGGACATTTAAGAGATTCGCCTTTGAAGCCTGGCGATTCATCAAGCGGAATATTACTGATAGGACACCATATGCGCGGGCAAGTATAAAAGTTCTTGTTATCTTCGCTACTTCCATATTCAATATAGTTATCAAAAACCTTCTTATCATATGGGTCGTATCCTTTCGCTTTTAACATTTCAATTTCTTCTTTTTTTAGAACAAGGGGTTGATACTCCTTCTGGCATTTTCTCGCAGGATTTTTGCCTTTTCCGCGGTCTTTGTAGAGCTCCTTATCGGCATTATTTAATTTATTTATCAAATAATTATTATCATTCTTGCTATTCTTATCGGCGCCAGCTCCACCGCCAGCTCCACCGCCCGAAGTTTTATTATTAAAGTTATCATCGTTAAACTCTTCTTCGTCAAACTTAAAACTGTCGCTTGATTTTGAAGATGATTTCTTGGAAGAAGATGATTTCTTGGGCGGGGATATTTTTTTGGGTTCAGGTAAAACAATCTTTGCCATTAATTTCTTCTTAGGACCGGGTCCAGGCTTCTTTTCGTTTCTGATATCTTCAATAATATGCGCGAGCCAATATTTTAAATTATATAACTCACCGAATGAACTCGTTTTTTTAATATCTACATAGAAATCAATATTATTATTGTATTCTTTTATTATGATAATGGTCTCTTCTTTTTCGCTCGTATCAGTATTATTCGGTTTTATATTCTGTATTTCGGTTTTTTTATTAATTACACCTTTAATATAGTTTATTGTGGTATTTATCCCCATATCTTTTAGCACTGCTAAGATTTCTTCTATAGTTGATTCCTGTATTTCGCTTCTATTTATTATAAAATTATCTAAGTCAAACCCTATAGAATTGCCGGCGATTCTCTTGTATTTAAAAACGCCCTTAGATTTTTTCTTATTAAGCACAAAATCCTCAAATATTTTTGTATATGTCCCTACTTTTTTTATTAATTTCTGATATTCTAAATTATCTATCGAATAGTTTATTCGGAGGTTAATATCTATCTCTTTGAAAACGGCATTTATATTGAATTTCTTTAAATATCTTACAATATCGTCCTTAATATGTATTATATTGCTTTTATTCTCGCCATTATCTATGTCATATTTAAAAGCCAATTTAAAAACCCCCTCTTTAAATATTGATAATTTGATATTCCTATTCTTATAATAAAGGTTTATGACAGATATATCCCTGCTTTCTTTTTTGGCGGCATTCAGTTTAAACTTGTAATCCAAATATTTCTTATCAAGCGTATGGTGTTTATACAATTTATATAAGGCATTATTATTATTCGCATACTGTATCAACTGGATTTCTTCATCTGTTTTAAGTTTATCAAACAATACCATAAGCGGCTCCATATTTTCTGTTTCCATTCTATACTCAAAAATAACCTCGTTATAATATTCGTTCTGTTCTATAACTTTCAGTACAGGGAGATTATAGAGCCTTACAATAGATTCCTCGTCCTTGATAAGTTTAGCTATGGCTTCAATATTGACATCTTCGTTTTTATTAAAATAATATTTATTATCATAATCAAAATCATTACGAAATACTATATTTATTGAATCATTATTAAACAATTCGTCGTTATCATTATTGATATACTCTATAGATTCTTCGAGTTTCTTCGAGGCTCTATCTTTGGATTTCAGGGGATTAACATCATAACCCTTCCAATAAATCTCTTTAATATCAAAAAGTAGCGGTTTTCCTAAAGTTTCATCCCAGCAATAATAAGGAAATCTCGGCTGCTGCGGCTGCTGCGGCGACTTCTTATTATTTTCATAATTATATATATGATATGCTATCTTATTTAAAGCGTCTTTTATATTATTATCCTGAAATATATATTCATTTATCACGATATCATTGGGCTTATATTTATTGCCTATATTGTCTGTATTATTATCAAATATGTATTTGATATACTTGTTTTCAGATATCCACCTTTTGACAATAACAGGCTTTAATAATTCCATTATATATCTAATCTATAAAGAAGAAAAACATATTATTTTAATATATTAATATAGAAGAATATAAATTATGAATTCGTCATTATTAATAAATGATTTAATAAATGTCTTAGAAGGTGCTAATAAGCAAAATGCAATGACTAAAGACGAAATTTTAAATTCTAAATTGGAAAACAATCCTATAATAAAGAATTTAGGAAATATTCTAAATAAAAGCTTTGAAGATTTTATCATAGATAATAATGAATTGACAAAAAATCTAAACGATACGGTAAGAACAAGAGAAGAACAAGACAAATTAGCTACTGCCGCTAAGCCTGCTACTCCAGCTACTCCAGCTACTCCAGCGACACCTGCTACTCCAGCTACTCCAGCTACTCCAGCTACTCCAGCTACTCCAGCGACACCTGCTACTCCTGAAAAGAAAGATGATGAAGATGAAGAAGAGGATGATATAATGGGAAAATTTAAATGGGTATTAATAGGAATAGGAATATTTGTATTTCTAATTATATGCGGCGGGTTAATATATTATTATTACTCTTCTTCGCCAACAGAACCAGAAATAAATGTGTTAGATAATAACAATCAAGAACCAATTATTAGTTCAGCTCCACCTGCTTTACCCGTTCAATCACCATACTTCTCTTTCCAACAGGCTCCGTCAGCTCCACCTGCTCCGTCAGCTCCACCTGCTCCCTCGGCTCCACCTGCTCCGACAGTTGAACAAGAATATTCTTATATGCCATTTTCATTTTCTCAAAATCCTAAAGATTTAGGTAGAGAACAAATTGGTAATTTACAAGATACAGTAAGGGGTAGTGTTAAAAATATATCAGTCAAAGAAGAGCCCGTGAAGGAAAAAGAAGAATCTGTAAAGGAAAAAGAAGAGCCCGCGAAGGAAAAAGAAGAGCCCGTTAAGGAAAAGGAAGAATCTGTGAAGGAAAAAGAAGAGCCCGCGAAGGAAAAAGAAGAGCCAGCGAAAGAAAAAGAAGATACAAGCAGTAGCGATAGCGAAACTGATAAGGAAGAAAAAGAAGAAGATACAAGCAGTAGCGATAGCGAAACTGATAAGGAAGAAAAAGAGGATACAAGCAGTAGCGATAGCGAAACTGATAAGGAAGAAGAAAAAGAAGAAGAAAAGGAAAAGGAAAAAAGTAATGATAAAGTTGTAGGAGGCGGCAGAGGTCTCGGCAGAGGTCTCGGCAGAGGTCTCGGTAGAGGTCGCGGCAGAGGTCTCGGTAGAGGTCGCGGTAGAGCTCAAGGACGCCAAGAAGGACAAAGGATATCAAAAGACAATGAAGATACTGGTATTAGTGGTATAATAAATAAAATATTTAATAGTGTAAAATAAAGATTATGAATATGAATAATAATATAATATATTATGCCTGAATATGTATGTTATATAGAAGCCTATTAATATTCCTACAATTATTAATATTAAAAACATAAATGAGTTTGATATTAAATAATATAATATATATAATATTACAATTAAAAGCGGATAATAGCTATTAGCATTTTCTATTAATGAAAAAATAATGTTCATTATATTCTATAATTTTAATGATATTTTAAATTACCAACTGTTTTAAGTGCCCTACGCGTATATCAGTATTAATCATAATTTGATAACCGGCTTTTATGATATTTTTTGAAAATGCTACATCCTCGCTACATATATCTCGGATTACCTTTCCATCATCTGCTATAATTATATTTAATTCGGAGTCAAAATATGGATATCGCATTTTATCAAAGACCTCTTTTTTAACTGCCATAAATCCCATTCCAGTGTAAGCGACTGGATAATATTTGAACGAAGTCTCTTTTTTCCATACATCAATTTCTTCAGGAGTACTAAACTTAAATGTTCCGTTCTCTTTGAAATAATTAATGTCCCAATCTTTAACAAAAGCGTAATTTGTCAAGTCCGCCATTCTATACATTCCTGCAACAACTGGGTGATGTTCGGTGGATTCAATCAATTCAATAACTTGTTCGGGGGTAAATATAATGTCGCTGTCAATCGTAATCCATATATCAAAATCTTCATTATTGAAAGGCTTTTGTTCGTCCCCTCTTAGCGTATCCAATCCCAGCGTTTTCATTCTTACAAACGAAACATACGAACCAGTCGCCGGCGAAATCAATATATCATATTTGCGCGTATCCATAACCTTGCTGATTGTTGAAGTCCAAGAAATTAGAAACTTTGAACTAAAATTATCCCCAGGCAAAGCAAAGATAACACGCTTCATTTTTTCTGGCGCCCCATTATTACCTGACGGTCCCGATGGTCCTGTTCCTTCCGTAGGAGCCGAATGCTCTTGTACCTCAGCTATTGATACCTGGGTATCTGGAATAGATTTGGCGGATTCAGTCGCTTCAGTCGCTTCAGTCGCTTCGTTCATATTATATTTAATATTTGATATTATTTCTTATATCATTTTACGAGGAGATTATAAATGTATATAAAATATATTTGCATATTATAATATAATATAATATATATAATGTCTAATGATCATTATAATTATGATAATATAATTTATAATATTGAGTTAGATAATGAGTCGCCAAGGTGTGCTCAGCCTGCTAAAATCAAGAAACAGCTGAAGCCTCATCAATTAGCTTGTTTATATAAGGCGATTATGATGGAAAATCATAGGAAAATTAGATATACTACGGGCGAAGAAATAGAGTCTAATATAGGTATTTTGGGGGATATTGTGGGATATGGTAAAACGCTAATAGCGCTATCTATAGTAGCCCATAATAATCTTAATAATATCAAGGTTAATAATGAGAAAATTATTAGTTATCATAGTACAAAGGCCTATAATTATTTTAAATTAAGTTCTAAGAATAAAAATATAGCCACTTTAAATAAAATCATTAATTCTACATTAATCGTAGTTCCCCGCGGCCCCGTATATGTTCAATGGGAGCGAACATTACGCGAGAACACCAATTTGAAATACCTGGCTATTGAAAATCTTAATTTTATAAATAAGCATATGCCAAAATACGACACCGACCGCGATGAAATTATCAACTATTTCAATCAATATGATGTAGTCCTTATAAAAAACACCACGCTATCTGTATTATTCAAATATTACGATCCTCATTATTTCTCATTATACAAGGACCAAAAACATTCTTCGTATATCTATAAATGGAATCGTGTCATCGTGGATGAATGCCACGATATTATTAATAAAATAGAGGGGCTTTCCTATTTATATATTTGGTTAATTAGCGGTACCTATTTAAATATCTGCGACCGCGTTTATTCATCGTCCGTATCATTACATTATAATATGAAGGAGTTTATTAAAGAGGAATATCTGAACTTTATACTCGTCAAGTGTAATAAGGAGTTTGTTAAAGAGAGCTTTGATATCCCTCCAATCGTAGAGACATTTTATTTGTGTAAGATGTCAAAATATTTGAAGGTAATTAAAAATTACATTAGCCAGAATGTGCTTGAAAAAATTAATGCTAACGATATTTCAGGGGCTATCAAAGAATTGGGGGGTAAAAATGAAACGGAGACAGGAATAGCTAATTTAATATGTGCAGATATGAACAAGGCTATTCATAACAAATATAAAGAGAAGGATTATATTACTTTGCTGGATATAGCCGACGATATCAAGGCTAATAAATTGAAGATGATTGAGCAAGAGCTTATCAATTTGAACGAAAAACTCAAAGATTTGACAGAGAGGATATCAGAGATTGAAAGTAAAACCTGCGCGATTTGTTTGGATAACATAACGCACCCTATAATTTTGGATTGTACTCATATATTTTGTGGCAGCTGTATTATTGGTTTGTTGAATAACAGAGGAATGACCGGAGATAATACCAAGCGGTGCCCTAATTGTCGTCAAGAAATAACTAGCACAGATAATTTGACAGCAATTGTTCCAGATAGAAAAGATGAAGTTGTAAAATTATCCAACAGGGATTCTATTGGAAAAGGCATATTGAGCAAAGAAGATACCTTGATTGAATTGATATTGAATAACAGAACAGGGAAGTTCATTGTATTCAGTCGCGTAGATGCGGCATTCTCTAAAATTACCGAAATACTGGCGACTAACAATATAACTCACGCGTGCCTCAAAGGTAATACCAACCAGATGATGAATATCCTTAACAACTTTAAATATGGAAATACAAATGTTATTTTGCTTACCACGCAATATGCTGGTTCGGGAATTGATATTAGTGTTGCAACCGATGTCATAATATTACACTCTATGGACGCTGATAAACAGCAAGCTATCGGAAGAGCACAGCGTGTAGGGAGAATAGCCCCGCTCAAAGTACATAATCTATGTTATGAACACGAATTAAACCAAAATGAAAATCTTATTATTAATAATTAGATAACCATCATTAGCTACAACAAATATAATAAAAATTGATATTGTGATATACATAATAACTATAACAGATATAACAGATATAACAGATATAACATAGTATATTGTATAATATACTATTAACAATATCAATTTGTAAAATGCCCGATGATAGAAATGCACTGAATGGCTCAAATATAACTGGCGTGAATACAGGGTCAGGAGGACATATTAATAAGAGAATACCGAGATATAAGATGGGGGATGATAATGTTATTAAGATATCTAATGATAAGCAAAAGTATTATTTGAGTATTGCCGCAAAAATTGCCACAAAATCGCCTGTTTATACACACAAACACGGTGCTATAATAGTATATAAAGATATTATAATTTCATCGGGATACAATTTTTATATAAAGGGCAATAGTATGCACGCTGAAATATCGGCGATATCAAAAATAAATAAGAAGTATAAGGGGATTCTTAATGAATGCGATATCTATGTCGTAAGAATAGGACCAAATAGCTTAGATAATCCTCTGAAATATTCGCGCCCTTGTATTGATTGCGAAAGCACGATTATGAAATACAATATTAAAAATGTCTATTATTCAACATCTTGCGAATATGATATAGTAAATGGTACTATTCATAATAAAAATAAATGCAAATGCTTCTTATAATTTGAGTAACAAAGTAACGAGTACGAAGTAATGAAGTATGAAATATGAAGTTATAGTGTAAGAGATACTTTGGGGATAATTCTCTTAATATTCTTTTTTACAACTGTTTCGCGCTCATCTTCAAATATTTTTTTAAGCAATTCCTCGCCAGAAAGTTCATTATATTTAATTATTTTTGTTTTAATATCATTCATTTTGATAGGAACCTTGCATTCTTTGACATTTGTTTTAATCCTCCCGTGCTGCGTATTAAGGTCATTATATTTATAATTAAACATAAACTCCTCTATTTTACTATTTAAAACTCTCTGATAATTCTTGCGCTCTTTCATAGCAATATTCAGTTTTCTAATCTGGTCATCATATTTAAACCAGTCATTCACAAGATTTTTAAAAGTTTCCAATTCTTCCGGTGTAGGCTCGTTGCTATTATTGTTAATAATATCATCTACAATATTCAAATTATCCATTATATATTATAATTGCCTATTATCCTTAAATTATTTTTTTGCGCCTTTTGCAATTGCGAGCCTTGCCTTAGGTCTCGCTATAGGCTTGACGATAGGCTTGACTGAAGGCTTGACGGTAGGCTTGACTGAAGGCTTGACGGAAGGCGTAATGAACTTTTTCAAATCAGCTAATTCTCTTGTTCCATTGTATTCGCTCTTTTTACCACGCGAATACTTAATTATTGTTGGATATCCCTCAATATTCTTCTTGTATTTTTCGGGAAGATGCTCGAAGTTATTTGCCTCTGCATTTATTATAGTAATATCTTTTTTATTTTTTATGCTATCGCACAGTTTATTCCAAGTAGGTTTTAATTGAATACAATGACCGCACATATCAGAGTAATATAATATAACAAAATTACGGCTTGAAACTATAACATCATTAACCTCTTTCTTATTATGAAGATTCAAATAATAGAACATCAAAAATCAAAAATCAAATCTTCTATTTATAAGCATTATTATTTTATCTATCTTAATATAAATAGAATTATGAATAATTATTATGAAGTTATAAAGAACGGAGTCAAAGAGGAGGCACCGAAGGAATATAATATGAAGGAATTAAGTTCTAAAATATCCTGCGAGAATATGTCATTATTATCAAAGAAATATACTGATAACCAGAGATTACTATTTGACGCGAATATTAATATGGAGTTGTGTCATAGCCATCAATATTATTTTGATAATTTGGACGATATAAAAGGTAGAGAGAACGGGCTTTTATCTGGAATGTCTGTTGGCAAAAAGAGTTGCATTTATAAAAAGCCCTTTTATAACGAGGGCGATTGGACATTTCAATATGGCATAAGTGATACTTTTAAAAACCAATTGAACTCTTTTGAACTCTTTGATTATCAATCCAAGGCAAAAACTGCCAAAAACTTCAAAAAAGAATGTCCTGCCGATATTAATTTTAAATCCCTCGGAGAATGCGACAAAGGTCCCTTCTCAACTTATGTTAGTACCTTTGCATCCGATCACGATAACTGTGTCTAATCCGAATATAAAAATTGATTGATAATATACTTTATTATATTATTACAAGACACTATGTTTTATGTTGATGCGAATCCCGAAAACATCCTCAAGCTTAATATTGCAAATCACAAAAAGCTCAATAATATAACCAAGATTATTATTGCTAAAATGAAGCTGAATAACGAATCATCTAACGAAGACTATTTTAAATTGAAGAATATCGTTGCGATTTATGTAAATGAAGAGATTAAAACGATGCACGCACGCGATATTAATGATATAATTGGTGATTACGGATTTGATAATGCCGTCTATTGTTATAAAAAAAATTATAGGATATTGGATAATATTACTGTGCGAATGCTGGTATATAATATTATCTGCAATACTTATATTCTGACAGTTGATACGGAAAAGAAGGAAGCTGTCCAGAAGATTCAGAGCTATATTGTTGCCGAAAAAAATAGAAGGAAATATATGAAAAAGGTCAATATAAAGCGCGAGAGTGATTACTTAATTGACAAAGTTAATAATGAGATTAAATGCGATGATGCGAAGCTAATATTGAACACGATAATTAATAAGTTCATTCACAGAACTATGAAATCTCTTGATAAAGCATAGTATTGCGATAATCTTCTATAAACATTCTAATAATTCTATATTTATCTGTACTTATTTTTTTACCCATATCAGTATTTATGTTATTCATCAAGATATTCGTACGATTTTCTATGTTATCAATGATACTGCTTATATTACTCTGTTTATTTACAATCCCATATGTGAAATATCTGGATATTCCTATTGCTCCTAACGAATCTATGCGATCTGCATCTCTTACGCAATCCAATTCAATAGATTTAGGTGAAGACGACGGCTTTGCCAATTCAAGAGACAAGCTTACATTACAAGCAATCTCTATAATATTTTCTAATATACTTTTGTCATCTATTAAATTATTAAAGAAGCCCCTCAATACATTTTCTTGCGTGCCATCATTATTATTACTATATTTGCTATCATTTATATCGTGCGTCAGCGCGGCCAATTGAATTATAAATATTTGTTCTTCATTTAGATTTTCTGATATTGCCAGAGTCGTAGCCATATTTTTAACTCGCATAGCGTGCTCAAAACTATGCGAATCATCATACTTTTTCATATAATCCTTCGCAAAATCCTCGGTAAGAATAATAATTTCTTCATTAGTTAAAGAGATTCTTGTAGCTCCCACAGTATCCATATTATATATCGCTCTTACGCTCTTACGCTTACGCACACACACTTGTGCACATAATAGTATAAATGCTATCACTTTTTATTTATTTTTTAACTTTTTTTCTTTTTCTAATTTACCCCATAAACTAATTTTTTCTTTTGGTGGTAAGTCTGATCTAAATATATCACGCGTTGTTAGTTCAGGATTAGTTGTTGGTTCAGAGTTTTGATAAGGAAACTTAACAGGAACCACTCTATTCGTATCTTTCGCTTTTGATTCTCTTGTTCTTACTCTTGATGCTACTGTGCTTTCTCCTTGTAATTTGTTAAGTGCGGCATTTTTTTCCTCTATTTCTTCTCTAAGTTTGTCAGTACTACCTACACCTATTACACCTTTTTTTAACTTATCAAGATCTCTAGTTAATTTACCAGTAAGAGGCTCTAATTCGTTTTTCAACAGCATTATTTTATTTTCAATATCTGCTGGCGCTGCTGGCGCTACCTTATTACTACTAACTAATGATGAAAAAGCTCCTCCGCCGCCATTTTTTAGGGAGTTTGTCGAGGAGTCGTTTGATATATTGTATATGTATAGGGCAAAATTGAAAAATACGAGGGTTATTATGCTGATGCGTAAATAAAAATACCAGTCATATTTTATGTCATCATCTTTGCTATATACATCTTTCTTTTTCAATATAAAATATACTATAAATATTAAGAAAAGAGCTTCAAATAATAGGAAAATATAGATATTATAATTATGTTTAATACCAGTAATAACCATAGACATTAAGAATGTATTAAATATTCCGAGTATTAAACATATGTATGCAAGTAATTCATCATTCCCTATTAGCTTATCTAATGAATTATTCATCGCCAAACATCTATAATATATAAATATATTAATATATATTATCATATATGGATAATAAACTCGCGATTATTATTGATATTCGCGAGGACACCTTGTATAATGATATATTTGACAGAGATTTAGATATTTACAAGGATAAAATAGATATAACGAAGGCGCCCTTAGATATAGGAGATGTTCATATTAAATATAATGATATTTTATATATATTTGAAAGGAAAACGGTAAAAGATTTGATTTCTTCTATACACGACGGAAGATATAGAGAGCAGAAGGCTCGTATGTTATCTATATATAATACAATTCAATTATCATATATTATAGAAGAGGATGATGTCATATCATCTAAGATATATTCGAATAAATCGGTGATACAAGGAGCCTATATTAATACTATGTTTCGCGATAATATCAGGGTTTTATTCACCAAGAAGATTAGTGAAACTGCTACACTTCTCTTGTCAATTGCCGTAAAAATAATAGAGAATCCTAAAAAGTTTATTTCGGGAAATGCCAGGGCTGAAAATGGAGCTGGAGAGACTTGTTATACTGATTATATTAAGCTTAAAAAAAAGAAAATAGATAATATAGACGAGGACACCTGCTATATTATGCAGTTATCTCAGATTCCTCATATTTCAAATGTAATAGCGAAGAATATTGCCAAGATATATCCCACGATGCCCAATTTAATCACGAGTTTAATTAGCAATGACAATAAAATTAAGGAGCTGTGCAAGATAGATGGCGTAGGCAAGGAGAAAGCCGCTACAATTGTTAAGTATTTATTTGGAGACAAACGAGAATAGCTTGTAATCGGCAATAATATCGCGAAATATCCTGATATTATTAATAATTTTCAGCTCCCCGATGTTTTGGCTATTGAATATATCACTCAATATGTTAGTTTCCATAGATGCCTCCTTTTCCTTATAATACACGAGGGCTGTATTATATTCTATAATAAACTTCTTATTATTCAGTGCAATAATATATTTATAATTTTTATCATAATTAATTACCTTATTTATAATATAAATCGCTTCCCGATTCTTGTCCCTGCAATTATCCTTCTCGTACTGCCATATTTTGCTCGTCCCATCGCTAATATATGCAGAAGACCCAATAAGTCCTGTTTTGACATTTTTAGTAATTTTAATATCTACCTTCAATGTCCCTGTCTCAATTTTTTTATCAGTCCTTTTCAATTTCTCCTTCTCTGTCTTAATAATCTCGTTGCCCTTAGCAGTCTCAGCTCTTTCTTCTTCGTTTGCTTTGTTTTCTCCAGATACTCCAGATGCTCCAGATACTCCTGACGCAGCCTTTGTGGCGCGAGACTTTGTAGATTTTCTAATTTTCGGTTCTTTCGGCTCGCTCAATACATTGATGTATTTGTCAAATAATAGCTCTTTGACTGCCAATAATTTCAGATTATCTAATCTGTTTTTTCGACGCATCATATCTTGATACATCGGCTTAGTTTGTAAATCATTATCAACTTTCTGCCAATACTCTTCGTCCTTCTCATATCCCGGCAGCTGTTCAATACATAGGGCATATAATTGCAGAATGGGTTTCATAATTTGATTTGTAATATAGTGGAGATAGTCTGGGGTCAAATTATTCTCCACGATATATTCGGGGTTTTCTATCCTGTCTCCCTGGAGAGAGTTAGGATTATTCGTTTTTATATATACAAACGGGATGCGTTCATTGACACAGGGGCGATTTCCCGGGTCTCGCGCTCCTATTCTATCCGCCAAAACCTTATGAGCGATTTTCGAAGGGTCTTTGTAAGATGCTTTGATGCTCTTGGTAATAACAAGCTCCTGAATTGATGTTTTGCCTTCCACGAGGTCTTTCAATTCTTCATTGAGAAACTCTATAGAAGCAGCCAAATCCTGTTTTTTCAATATGATATCAATGACACCGCCATATACTTTCTTGACAATATGCGCGTTATCTCGCCTTTTCAATACAATACCCATAGACTTCTGTTTATAGCTATTAACATCCGTTTCATACAAGTTCCCGACATATCGCTTTTTACTTAGCAATATAAACGGATATAGCGATTTTTCATAATTCAATTTCTGCGGCTTAGGCATTATTTTTGCAATCTCCTTTTCTACTATTTTCCCCATCTTAATAGCATAAGGCAACGCGTCCTTTCCCATTACTATATTGCCTTCCTCGTCCTTCAAAGGAAACTTACAGAAGATTGAATCGGTATCTCCGTAAATAACATCGGCACCATAATTATCCTCTACGAACTTCTTGGCCAACATAATCATTTCTCTCCCAGTCGCCGTAGTACAGGCAGCGATTTCTTTCAAATATATAGATGATGTCCTGGCTCCAATTTGGCCATATAGCGAGTTTGCCGTGATTTTATAGGCAATCTGTCGCGAATCCAATACATCCTGTTCAAAGCTGTTATAGGTATCTTCGATGGATAAGACAGTATCTTTTTGAATATTGTAATTTTCCCCAGTATCAATATTCAGTATATTATAGATGTCGCCTTTGTCCGTACAAAATCCTGTATATGTATTTTTACCATCCTTGATTGTCTTGTATTCTATTTTTTTCCTCGTATTTTTGCGCTCAATCAAAAGCATATCCAAGATATCTGCTATGATTCCCTTGCGCCCGTCCTTGTATTGTACGAAGGTACATTCCTTCTCGCCTACTTTTTTCTTCTTATCTCCTTTGCCCTCATATATATCATAATATATATTCTTGTATTCTATGTTAGGATCGGAGACCCTATATTTTTCGTCCATCAAATAGCAATCGTGAGACAGATTATTTGAAATCATAGAAGAAGGATATAGAGAGCCGTAATCAAATACTACAATCGGGTCATTCAAATATATCGCTTCTTTCGGGTCTAAGACGACTGCACCTTCATAGCCATCTTCCATATCTATAACATCATTATCATACGATTTAATTGTGGGAATCAGCGAGTTTTTTTCCATACATTGCTTGGCGATTAGAGAGAAAATCTTGATTCCCTGTCCTCTGCGGAATAGGAAATTGAGAGGAACGAGGCATACATTGCCCATACCAATATTATTCTCCATAATTTTTAATTTGTGAATTAGCCGATTGACGAGACTGCAATCTTGAATACAATACCTGGCTATCTCGCATCTGTCCTTAGAATCGCCCTTAAACTTGGCGAATATTTCTTGCGGCTTCAAATCATTCTTATTATCTCCAAGAAATATTGAGGCGACATTGTCCAATTTATAACTATCCAATTTCTGTTCTCTCTGCATAACTTTGAGCAAATCAATTAATACGACGCCATCCATATCAATATATCTAAGGATATTATCTCCCATCGCCGAAGAAGATAATTTTTGTTCTACAAGAGATGTTTTGCGGGTTATCAATCTTCCCCAGCCTATGCTGTATTCTTCCAATATCCCGAGCTCCTTAGCTCTGTCCCATATATAGGGCATATCAAAACCGAATATATTATAGCCGACGACAATATCCGAGTTCAACTCATTCATCAGCTCTTTCCATTTTATCAATAATTCTTTTTCCGTATTACACGCGATAACATCGCAATCCTCAATTAAATCGCAAGTATCCAGTGTAATAATATTTTTATAAACAATCTTATCAGAACCGTATATATGCGTAGTGGTTCCTATTTGAATAATTTTGTCGCCTTCAAGAGGAACCAAAAGCTTATCTAATATTTTCGCCAGCTTTGTCTCCTCTTCATTCAATTGGGCAATTGTCATATTTACATCATTATCTTCTTCTGGCTCGTCACCGTCACAAGTCTCGCCTTCGCCATCCGCAGATTTAGCAACAGAAGCCGATATTTTATCCAGAATTGATATTATATCTTCCATTCTATCCGCGAGAAGCTCGGGAATACTATCAATATAATTGGAATTGAGCTTCTTCTTAGCATATACCCGATTGATTTTTAGGTCAATCGCGGCATCAATTATAATATCCTTTTTATAGATGTTTTTTAACCAGCTTATTATAAAGTCGCTCGTGTATTCGTATCCGGCTTTTGCGACCAACGCCAAATCTTGCGCAACTTTGCTATAATTCTTTATGGCGACTGGGAAATCTCCGTGGCTACTGGAACATTCAATATCAAAAGATGTTATGAGAATAGGTGCAATTTTATTGATATCGAGCGGAATAATATCCTTGCTATTTATGCTGATATTATAATTGCATCTGCACGAATCATCGCCATCTTGATATTTCTCAATTCTTACCCAACCGCAAGGTTTGATATTTTGAATATGAATATATTTAAGGAAGGGGTCAATATTGCTCTCGTATGCCTTGAATCCTTCTTTTTCAAGAGTTTTCAAATAATACTTGAGATTGTTATATAGTTTTAAGGATTTTACAGATATTTTAATGAAGCGAAATAGCTTGTTATTAGTGAATCCCCAGAAATCCTTTTTTTCTACCGTGGATATGTTAGAGAAATGCGATAACATATTATGCGGGATAATTTTCTTTTCGTATTTATTATTCTTGAATTGCGCCATATATTTGCCGTTCAATAGCTTATCTTTGAATGTTGATACCTTAGCCTCAAACACATTAGCGCTAAGGCTTTCCCAAGATTCTGGCGGTTTAACATAGAAGAAAGGCTTGAAGCAATTTACTACGGTTGATATAGTAGCGCCGTTATCACATACGCCGTATAAAATCATAGAATATGTTTCTTCAAAATCCTTCTCCTTATTTCTATCATTCTCGGGGACATATATGTCTGTTATTTGAAACTCTACGGGGCTTTTGTTAAGAGGTTCGTAGTCTTTTCTTGGTTTATCCATATTAAATAGATAATGTCAATTATTTAAATATAAATAATAGAAATCAATTTTTAATTTATTATAAGTAATAGAAGTATGGAAATAAATACAGAGGGATTAATTATAATAATTGTAACAATAATAGGGATATATTATATTTATAATTATTATACTAATATTGGATTAATGAAAGTCCGGAGCAAAATAGATCAGGAGGAATATACAGTGCAGATTAAGGACGATTCTCTTGAAGCTGCTAATTTAATCGCAAAGATAAGAGAGAAGCTGGTAGTATTAATGGAACACTTGGAGAAATCCTTTTCTCTTAATGATGAGCGCGTTAGATTATTAAAGAAGAACTTTAGGCCTGACAGATTAAAAGAAGGCGTTGATACTCCTGGATATACGAGCTATTCTATAAACAAAGGCGAGCAGATTGTTCTGTGTCTTAGAAGTAATGATAAGTTAGTTGATTTAAATACTATGCTTTTCGTCGTATTACACGAGTTCGCCCATTTATCAACAGAAAGCATAGGACATACAGAAGAGTTTTGGGATAATTTCAAATGGATATTAGAAGAATCTATAAATATAGGCATATATACTAAACAAGAATTCAAAGTTAAAAATGTAGAATATTGCGGTATGACAATAACTTCATCACCCTTAGAATAATCCTATGGGGGATGGGGGAAACCGCCCTATGGGGGAAACCGCCCCCAACGCGGTTTTATTTGGGGGCTATTGAGATATTTATAATATCATTATGATGTATTAAAAAGACACTGAATATTTCTAAAAATTGAAAAATAAAATTTGAGTACATCTTTCTGTTTTTTTAAAAGTTTCAAAAGTTTTTTAGAATTACAAAATAAATCAAGAGATACGCTCTGCTACTCAAAATTCAAAATGAAAAAATATAGATATTCCAGTGTCTCAAGAACTGCTATATTAATCTAAGTATTTTTATAATAATGGGGGAAACCGCCCCCAACGCGGGCTACAGAGAGGCTACCGAGAGGCTATTGAGAGGCTACAGAGAGGCTATTGAGAGGCTATTAAGAGGCTATTGAGAGGCTATTGAGAGGCTATTGAGAGGCTATTGAG